>CEUD01123439.1_pt1 | contig 272815 bp, 249 predicted proteins | sample 356481 | NCBI WGS metagenome assembly CEUD01 (sample SAMEA2623314, study PRJEB7988) | marine metagenome | isolation source: saline water (ENVO:00002010), including | reverse complement strand
TCAGAATCAAAATCTGATGTCTTACCACTTGACGACACCCCTACAGATTCGCTTTTCAGCAATATACTAAATCATTCTTAATTTTGGCAAGTATTTGGGCCAATTTTATAGACAATAAAAATCTCTTAATTGCTTAGCGCGATAAGAAATAAAATATTGAAAGATTCTGAATGCCGAGTTGGAGCCATATAATTTAAGCTCTCGGGCCTCACGCGCAGAATCAACACCAAACCAAATTCCGTAAAACCTCTCACCATCAGAAGCAATATACCAGTTATCCAGTCCATTATTTGTTGTACCAGTCTTTCCAAAAATTAGACTATGTTTAAGAATAGCATTTGCAGAGTTTCGAATGGTGGTTTGTTGCGCTTGTGCCATAATATAAATAAGTGTTTTTTCAAATTCAACTTGATGATTTCTAATTTGTTCACATTGCGTCTTAAAAAAGTTTAAGTAAGCATTTGAAACTTCACTTAGACTGAGTTCAATCGCTCCCAGAAGCTGGGCTGGATACTCACTTAATGGAGTTAATAGCCTTGGAAACTTTTGAATAAGTTTTTCTTCTAATATCCCAAAACCTACCTCTTTAGCTGTTCTAATAAGCGGAATATTACGGGACTTTTGAATTGCATACTCTAGGCTCACCTCTTTAAGTCCACCATAATCGTGATCTTTTGGAGTCCAATTACCAGATTTAAGCTTAAGGGTTATAGGATCGGTTGAAACCATATCAGAAAGTGACTTGCCTTGATTTACGAACTCATAATAAATAAGTGGTTTTAAAATACTACCAACTTGATGAAACTCCTTAGTAATTGCAACTCGCTTGTCTCTTTCAAACTTCGTGTAATAGGTAAATACATTTTCACAGTCAAAGCTTTCGCATTTATTATTAATTGCTATTGCTTTTACTGCTATATCAAGTCCCTCAATTCGATCCGCTAGGTCTTTAAAGGTATAAACAACTGCTCTATTAAAAGTGAATTTCTCATAAGGCTCTAAACTAGCTTGGTCATTAGTTAAAGTTCTAAATAAACTGAGAAAGAGCTTATTCTCTTTATATTCTTTTAAGCCCTCACTCCATTCAAGCCACTCTTTATCTGTCCAACGCTTTTCATCTGCTCGATATAACTTCAAACTCACTAGCCTATCAAAAACTGCACTGACACGGCCTTTTAGTCGATCAAGGTAACGAGTTGGATTATAATATCCCGGCCCCTTGAGCATACCGATTAAAATAGCAGACTCAAACGGGCTTAGGTTCTCTGGCTCTTTTTGAAAATAAGCAAGTGATGCCATATGGACACCCTTAATGGATACGCCACCAACAACACCCCAAAAAACTTCATTAAAATATTTGGTAATAATCTCATCTTTAGAAAAGTTTCTCTCTAAATAAATTGCATAGATCATTTCCTGAACTTTACGTTGAAACTTCTTTTCATTAGTTAGAAATAAGTTCTTAGCTAATTGTTGTGTAAGGGTGCTTCCTCCTTGCACAAAACTCATTGCTTTTATATCCACAATAATGGCTCGAGCAATTGAAATAGGATCTATCCCTTGATGATTTAAGAAGCGATAATCTTCCACACCCATTAGGCCTTTCCATAAATTTGAAGGGATTCGCTCAAACCCAACTCTACTTTGTAGGCATAAATAGCGATCGCAACTATTAGGATAAGGTTCAGGTAAAGTCATATCCTCTTGTAATAAGACTTTTCCGCTTTTAGTGAATGGAGATATTTTATTGTCAGGGTCTTTATTTAAAAAAGTAATAAAGAAGTTAAAGTCGTGGCTTAGCACAAAACTATCTTTTTCTAATTTTGATTCTTTTAAGACCAATGAGCTAGAAGTTAAGTTTTGTAATTCTAATTTGGCCTTTAGCTCTTCAATAACCACATATACATAGCCTCCGATAACGCCGGTTATCATAAAGACGAATAAAAAGCTGTATATGACGCATCTCTTAATAAGGTTGCTCGTAATTTTAAATTTCATTCTTTGCCAGTTTCTAGTAAATTCAATATTATTTTCTAACAATTTAAACTAAATTAAAACATCCAATTTTAAGGAGTTTTTGTGACATACAACAAAATCATCACACTTTTTATCTTAATTTTTTCTATCGACGCTTTTGCCCTTCCAATTGATTGGAATGGAACAATTGGTTTTGATACAAATATTATTTCAAATGTAAGGCGAACAACTGATTCTTGTACCACAAGCAATGATAGTTACTGCGTTAAAGACGATAATGAAAATGCTCGTTATCAATCATTTATTTTTAAGCTAAATCCTACAATTGTTATTAATGATAGTGCTTCACTAAAAGGTGAAATCTCTACAGGTAGTATTCGTGGTGGTTTTACAGGGGAAGATACTGAAGTTGAAAACGGATCTTATTACTCACAATCAACTGGTGGGAACTCAACTCTGACTGCAAATCAATTATACTTAGAGCTTTATGCAGATACTGCTCTTTATCGCTTTGGTAAGTATGCTAAAGGCTTTGGTCTTGGTGGTTTTATCAATAAAGGCGATAACTCTTGGGATCGTTACTTTTCAGTATATGATGGATTTGAAGCTGAATTTAAGCTAGGTAAATTTACTTTAACTCCTATTTACTCTCGTTTAGCTAGCCCTACAAATGGAGCAGGTCCATACTCTGGTAAGTATGACACAATTGAGACTGCAATCACTGGTGTATATGTTGATCCAAATAAGAACTTTGAGTTTGGAATTTATTACGGAATTAGAGAGACAGAGACGAATTCTGATCTTTATGGAAACAACACTGGTCCTAATAACGTAACACTTATTGATGTTTACTTTAAAAAGTCTTGGGAAAAGTTTGGTTTTGGACTTGAGGTTCCAATGTTAAGTGGTGATGTAGGAACAACTTACGGTACTGCAAGCCAAGAAGATATTGATACGAATGCATTTATTTTTGAAAGTTATTACGACTTTAGCTCTAAGTGGAGACTAGGACTCGATGCAGGTAGTGTAAAAGGTGAAGACGGCGAAGAAGAGGTTAATGTAATGTATCTTCACCCGAATTACAGAATTGCTGAAATTATGTTTAGATACAATCTTTCTGGATTTCAAAATACAAATCAAAATATTTTTAATTCATCTATTAATAATGCTAATTATGCAAAACTTTATACTCGTTATAAAAGTGATGAGTGGCAATGGAATATTGCTGTCATTATGGCCAAGGCAAATGAAGTTGCAAGTAATGGGGATGAGTTTTATAACCACGAATCAAATACATACAATACCGCTACAGAAGATCAAGAAGATGATCTAGGAATGGAATTTGATGTTTCTTTTGATTATCAGTGGAATCCAAATATTTATGTAAGCGGATTTCTTGGTTACTATCAAGTTGGCGAGTTCTATGAATTCACTAATGGTAACGATGACATCGGTGTAGAGAATATTACAGCTTCTGGATTTAGATTAAGTGTAGACTTCTAGTTCTTTTAGAAAGAGAAGCCTGCACCTCCACTCATTCCATATCCACCACCAAACTGTGGTCCACCAAAAGAGTACTGGCCTCCTGGCATTGTGTATTGATTCATATACATAGGACTTTGCATTGGACCGCCATATCCATAACCAGAACCACCAAATTGAGCTCCTCCTCCAAATTGTGGAGAAAAAGAAAAGCCTGAAGGTCCTCGGTATCCACCGCCCATACCATATGAACTCATACCATATGGACTATATCCCCCCATACCGTATTGCGTGCCCATACCGTATTGCATGCCCATACCGTATTGCATGCCCATACCATATTGCATGCCCATGCCATTTCCATATCCAAATTGCATAGGTCCACTTTGTCCGTATTGATACATTGGCTGTTGCTGTTGTTGTTGCATCATCTGTTGTTGCATCATCGCCATCTGTTGGCTCATCTGATTATTATACGGTTGCTGCTGATTAGGATTCTGACCTTGTGGTGTCGTCGGAGTGAATGTAAAATCAGCAGTTGTAGTTGAAGTAGATGATTCATTAAAACCAGCTGCAGTTCTTGCTTCATTCCAGTGAGCAATCATTCCATCATATCTTGCAATAGTATTTTCTCTTTCTTCCATTAATGCTCTGATTTCAGCTTCACAGACTTGTGCTTTTTCAGTTGCATCTCTTACACATGCCTGTTGATTAATCCAATACTTCTGTGCTTTTTCCATGGCACATTGAGTTTGAACCTTTCTAACGGCAGCATTATATTCTTGCCCTAATGCTTGTAATCTTCTATCAATTCCAGCAACAACTCTTTCCTTAGCTGCTTGATAGCGAGCTACATAATCAACATTTGGATTTTGTGCAGTTGTTTTTACTCTATCAAGAACTTCTCTTTTCTTACCAACATTACTAGCAATTAATCGATCTAGGTTTGATCCTCGCTCGTACTGTTTCGCACCAGCATACTTATCCTTACCTTCAAAGTTATCTCTCCAAAAGTCATCATTATAACGACCATAATGGAAAGCTGTATTGTGAATTTCATATAAAGTTAGTGCCGCCCCAACCCAAGAAGAGTTATCCATCGGTGCGTCTTTATCTCCACTTACCATTGTTACATAGTCATTATTAGTTAGGTATGGAGCTTGTGCATACTTAATAAGATCGCCTGCTTTTTCATCCATATACTTTTTCATTTCATCTTTAAACTCGCCAACAGAAAGCCCTAGTAACTCTTGAACTTTTGCATCATTAGAAATGATTTGTTTTAAGAGTTCTTCTTTTTGCGAGTGATCTGGATTTGAATAAAGTCTTTGAGCAATAGATAATTTCTCAGTCATTGGATCAATGATAAATTCTTTAAAATCGGCCAGAACATCTCTAAACTTAGAAACATCTACCTCAGATAAATCATCTGTTTCTTCTATAATTTCATGTAATTCTTTAACCTTATCTAAGATTAATTGATTACGTACTTGAATCAATGTATCTCTCAGTCCCTTAAGTTCTTTAAAGTCATCAAGGTGTTCATTAATTAATTTATAATCACCAGAAGAACAAACTCTTGTGAATAAACGATTTAATTCTTGTTCTTGAACATCACTCTGGGAGTAAATTGGATAACCGCCATCTTTTATATCTTCAAAATAAAAGCATCCATAATTTGGTTTTTTATTTTCAGAGAACACACCATTAAATCTATTACCTAAGAATCCGTGTGATACAAACCAAAGATCTGATGATTGATTTACCCCGGCCTCTTCATGGAAGAAGTCTGTTGCAGCTACTTTATCACCTACAATTGATCCATTTTCATATACACCGGATGCTTGTAGACAACTTAAAAAACCTTGGAAGTTTGGTGAGAAAGAACCTGTTTCTTCGCTAGAGCTTCCGTTATTTACTTTAATATATTTATAATTACATTCATCATCATTACATCCAGCAGGTCTTCTAATTTTTACCTGGAATGTATATGGAAGTTCATCTGTAGGGTTTGAAACGCTCGTTTCAAGCATTGAGTTACAGTTACCAATCATTGTTCCGCCATTAACTCTTAAAACACCAGAGCTAGCGTCGTGTGATACTTCAATTTTATTATCGGCCAATAAAAGTAAAAGAAATTTATGAGGTAAGGTATTTTGATCTTCAGCGGTACATGCTGTTGGTAAGCCAACACTACTTCCTTCTACAGAAGGTGTTGATATTTGCCTTTGAAAGCTTTCGTCTGTTTCAGCAGTATAGCTTTGTCCCCAATCACTTCCACCTAATGCACCAAAGACATCATTGGGATTCAATTGAGCATATGCATTCAAACATAGTAATAAACCGATAAGTATCTTCATGAGATTTCCTTTTTTTACCTCAGCTGCTTATCGGTTATAAATGATTAATCTTTAGCTAGTTTTAGACTGTAAACTACTGATTTTACAGCATGAATGCAGATTTACCTAAAATTTCCTGATTTAATCCCTTTTTGAGATCATCCTTGTAATTTTGAAGTCTTTTAAGGAAAACATCAAGTGAGTCACTAGTGGCCCTAAGTTTTTGCATTTTCAGTTCAAATTCATTTCCTTGCAAGTCTTTAAGGAGAATGAGCTGTGGAAACTTAAGCGTTTTCGAAATAGTTGTAAAGACAACATAGTTAAAACATCTCACTTCCATAGTTCCCATATTAGTTTCAATTTTCATACTAATGAGTTCATGCTTTTGACCATCAAACTTAATGTCTACATTTTCGTTCTTTATTTGAAAGTAAATATCATCACCTTCTTTAATTCTTTTCACATAGTTTGAAGTCGTTAAAAAAGGAGACTTAAGAATTTCTCTTACTTTCTCTTTAGCTTCAGGAGTTACTGGCTCAAGAGGATTATCTAATTCAGCCTCTGGGTTTTCTTTCTTTTGTTTTAGGTAGTTAATATAACGACCAATGAGTTGTATTTGGTCACGATTTACTTTTTCAGTATTTCTTAGTGCTGCAAGTCCTACTGAGTTTAAGAAATCAATCATGAGATCACCTTGATTATTCACTAATGAGTTCATAAGTGAGTAGAACATCTTTTTCTCAAAGTCTTCTCCACTAAGTTTTAATCCATTAAAAGTTAATTGTGGGAAGTACTTTAAATCAAACATATTTGAAGTTGAAATTACATTTCCACTATAACTAACTTGTACCAGTTGAGTTCTTTCTTTTGAGTTATTAAATAGAAGCTTATAGGCAAAAACACTTGGCATTTCTTGTAATGTTTTTTCACCTTGTTCTAATACATTTTTTCTTGTGAGAACAAAGTTTGCACTTATTGTGTGTCCATCAACTGTATCATTATCTCCATTCCTAAAAAGAGACTCAATTGTCGGTATGTAAGCAAAAGCCATTGTATGCAGTGATAATAATATTAAAAAGAGTTTCATTTATTCTCCTAAAGTTCTTTTGCTTTATTAATTATATATTCTTTGGCGAAGTCCTTGAGGTCTTCTCTTTCCAATGCAAAGTCAATTGTTGCACTTAAATAACCCTCTAGGCTTCCAGTATCATAACGCTTACCTTCAAATTCATAAGCATATACTTCACCTCTTTGTGCAAGTAAATTAATAGCATCCGTTAATTGATATTCTCCCCCTGCTCCACGAGGTATTTCTTCTAAGATAGCAAAGATTTCTTGATTTAATATATAGCGCCCTGGAGTCGCAAGAGTAGTCGGTGCATCCTCAGGCTTTGGTTTTTCAACCATTTTTTCCATATGCAAAGTCTTATCAGCTACTTCTTTACCAGCAACAATTCCATACTTAGATGTTTTCTCCTTAGGAACATTCATAACACCGATAACACTTGAGTTATTATACTTCTTAGAGACTTCAACTAATTGTTTTGTAACGGGATTAGAATTAATAATAATGTCATCACCAAGAAGAACAGCAAAAGACTCCCCCTTATTAATAAAACTTTTTCCCATAAGAACAGCATGCCCAAGGCCAAGTTGTTCCTTTTGTCTTACCGTTTGAACACTTACGAGTAAGCCTATTTTATTTATCTGCTTATAAAGCTCTTCTTTACCGACATTCTTTAAGAAGACTTCAAGCTCCTTATTGATATCAAAATAATTTTCGATAGATTCCTTACCACTTGAAGTAACAAAGATAATTTCTTTTATTCCCGAATCAACAGCCTCTTCAACAACATATTGAATCATAGGAATATTAAGAATTGGTAGCATCTCCTTGGGAGTTTCTTTAGTTGCGGGGAGAAATCTGGTTCCCTTACCAGCAACTGGAATGATTGCTTTTGTTATTTCCATTAATATTCCTTATTTCCATTATTTATTAAAATGATTAGTATATTATTATGTATATTTCACGTTTAATCATTTTATGTTTTTTTACTATATTCTCAAATAATTCTTTGGCTTTTTTGCAAGACATTGAAACGGCACAATTAAAAAGTACCGGGGGTGCTGGTGTTGGCTCCATCCTCTTAAACGAGGCGTCAATATTTAACCCAGCATCAATCGCATTCCACGACAAAACCTCTATATATTATAGCAAAGAACAAGTTGCATTAAAAAATAGAAACCCTGATAGAAATAGAAAGTTTAAAGATAGTAGCCGAGAATTATTTGTTTTATCTGACACTTCCTCTCAAGTTAAAGGTGGCTTTAGTGTTGAACAGTCTAAGGTAAACAGAGATGAAAGATTTAGAATCACTAGCTCTGCTTCATCACTTATAAGTAAATCAACAGCAATGGGGATTCTTATAAAATATACTGAAGATGATTATGCACAATCCCACAAAACCTTTACTCAAGTAGATCTAGGATTAACCCATATTTTTAGAAAAGGTTTATCAGTAGGTGCACTATTTCAAAACCCTACCCATGCAAATAGATCAGAACCTGTTGCTATATTGGGTATCCACTATAATCTTTTTGCAAATATGGATCTAATTCTTGATGCTGGTACCACATATGAAAAGAAACCTGAGGAAAATACTCTTCAGAGACTGGCGGTGCAATTAGAAGTTTTTGGTAGCTTATTTTTAAGAACTTCTCAATTTCATGATAAAATCTCTGAGATAAAAGGAACATCTTGGGGGTTCTCTTGGGTGGGACCTAAACTTTCACTTGAGTATGCCTACAAGAGCTTTGAACCTTTATCCAATGATGAACCTTCTATTATTTATGAAGATGAAAAGGTTATTGAAAATACACTAGCACTTGTATTGGTTTATTAATGTCAGAATCTCAAGAACAAAAAGACAAACAAAAGCGCAGACTTGCTTTACAAGCTAAGTACAATCAAAGAATAACGATTGCTAAGAATGCTCGTGAGCTTTTTCTTAACAAAGATTATGTCAATGCCACTAAAAAATATACTGAGTACCTAGGTATTCTTGCAGAACTAAATGATGTAGAAGACATTTACCATCTTAAACCAAGTATGTTTGATCCGAATAAAGATGTCACAGAGCTATTACTTATCTCACATGTGTACTGGGAGATGGCACGAATTAATGAAATGACTCCAAAGTTACAAGCAACTTATAAAAAATGTCTAACTCAATTTGTGAAATTTACAATTAATCAGCCTTATCAAGTTTTTAACTCTGAAATGCTTAGAAAGTATATTAAGAAAAATAAAAATAGATCTCTACAAATTGGAATGTTAAACGAAGCTTATTCTCAAATATTTGTTCAATCTCGCAAGTGTTACATAGCCACTCATTGTTTTGATGAAACAAGTCCTGAATTACACAATTTAAGACTTATGAAACAGGATATTTTGCGACTAAGTTTTGGAGAAAGATTTGTTGAACAGTATTACAAATACTCTAGTCCTCTAGTTACAAAGCTGGAAAAACGTCCCTTAACAAGTCGACTAATAAAATTAATTGCACTTCCAACTTTGAAAACAATTAGCTTTTTATACAAGAAGGTTTTTTAGCTATGTTTCTACTCTCTCAAATAATTTCTAAAGAGTGGTTCAAGGCCTTATTTGGCTCAATAGTTGTTTTATTTTTATTAATTACTGTTGGAGACATTATTAATGGCTTTATGCGAGGCTATGGTTTTAACTATATAATTTTGAATTATTTCTTAAAGCTACCAGACCTACTGGGCAAGCTGCTTCCAATTGCTTGTTTAATTTCAAGTCTCTTTTCTTTAAATAAATTAAAAAATCAAAGTGAATTGATGGCCATCTTATCAAGTGGTTTTTCTGCCGGAAGAATATATCTATTGGTGTTGATGTGCTCTGTTGTCATAGCTTTTTTTCAGGTAATTAATCTTGGTTTTATTCAACCGAAAGCAAATAAAATCAAAAGAGCTGAATTTGAAAAATCCAGAAAGCAAGAAAGTAAATACCTAGCAAGAAGTAAAGTCGGTCGTAGTGGTCTTCTTTGGTATAAGTCTGGAAATTACTTTACATCTTTTCAGGCTTTTGACCGTGATAGGAATGCCTTAAAAAATATAAAAATATATTTTCAAAATAATAAAGGTCACCTCCAGCAAGTTTACGAAGCTAAAAATGCAACTTTTGTTCAGGAAAATCAGTGGGAGTTAAGTGAAGTTAAAATTCTTTCACTTCTTGATGATAAAATTTATCCGACACTACAAGTTAAAGACAAGATGATTATACCCCTAAAAGAGGTCCCAGAAGATTTTGATCAATTTGAGTCAGATATAACTACTCTTCCAATACTAGATCTAGCTGCATTTGTTTCTCGACTTGAACAAACAGGAATCAATACCTCTGAATACAAAGTTATGCTCTATGAAAAACTCTCGCTGGCCTTTATTTGTATTGTTTTCTCACTTTTTCCAGTGGCCATTGTTTTTAAACCCAATAGAAGGGCTGATGGCTTTGGAAAAAACGTTATTTTCACCCTCTTTTTCACAGTTGTTTTCTGGCTTCTCTATACTAGCGCCGTGTCTATGGGAACTCAGGGCAAGGTTCCTCCTCTACTTGCAACCATGGGAATCCCAATAATTTTCTTAACTTATATCGGTTTTGTGTTTAACAAGAACAGATCACTATAGTCTCGAAATTATTAAATAATTATGCTATAAAAAGCTTATGGAACAAGTAGTTGAAAATTATAAATATGAAGGGAAAGAGCTGGAAATTGTTACTTATCCAGATCCAGTACTAACCACAGTGGCCGAAGAAGTTAAACCAGAAGAGTTTAATGATGAGCTTAAAGAGCTTTGTAAAAACATGCTTTATACTATGTACAACGCTCCTGGAATTGGGCTTGCGGCTCCACAAATTGGTCTTTCAAAGAGAATCTTTGTGGTTGATGTTGATTATGACCGAGAAGAAACCTCTGAAGGTAGTGGTGAATATACTCTTTCTAATTTTAATCCTAAAGTTTTCATCAATCCAAAGTTCAAATTAAAAGAAGGCGATATAACATATCAAGAGGGCTGCCTATCATTACCTGGAGTCTATGAAGACGTAAAAAGATATGAACATATTGTTGTTGAATATCAAAACACAAATGGTGAAGTTCAAGAAATTGAAGCTAACGAGTTACTTTCAATTTGTATTCAACATGAGAATGATCACCTCGACGGCATTGTTTTTATCGATCGCCTAAGTAATCTGAAAAAAAACTTTTTTAAGAAAAAACTTATAAAACAAAAAAAGTTACAAGCTACGACTTAAACGATGTTAAAAAAATTAAACGCTGTATTTTTAGGCACACCTGATTTCTCTGTACCTGCATTAGATATTTTAGCTAATCATCCATACATTAATTTAAAGTATGTCATTTCAATGCCAGATCGCCCGGCAGGCAGAGGACAAAACCTAAAATCTCCAGAAGTAATCGACTACGCTAAAAATAATAAAATAAAGACATTCCAAACTGAAAACATAAATAAAGAAGATGATTTTATTCAGACCTTAGAGAAAGAAAAAATTGATATTATTATCGTTCTTGCATTTGCACAGTTTCTTGGAGACAAGATTCTAAATCTACCAAGCTTGGGTTGTTTTAATATCCATACTTCATTACTGCCTAAGTATAGAGGTGCCGCTCCGATACAATACGCCATACTAAACGGTGACAAAACCACAGGTGTATCAATTCAGAAGATGGTTAAGAAAATGGATGCAGGAGATCTTGTTTATGAAAATGAGGTTACGATCCATCCCGAAGAAACTGGTGGACAGCTTTATACACGCCTAAAATTTGAAGCGGCCCTAGGACTTAATACTTTAATTTATAACTTCGTAAACAATAATATTGAATATAAAGCACAAGATGAAGCCAACGTTTCTTTTGCGCCAACTCTAAAGAGAGAGCAAGGACACCTTCAATTTGCTAACGAAGGTTATGAGTCTATCAAAAATAAAGTTAGAGCACTTTATCCATGGCCGGGTACATACTGCTTTTTAAATAAAAAAAGACTTAAGATTTTTCATATAGAAAAATCAACACAGAAACTAAAGCCAGGCACCATAGAGATAAAAGATAACCAACTTCTTGTAGGCTGCTTAGATGCAACAATTCATTTAAGTGATATTCAACTTGAAGGCAAAAAACGTTGTCTAGATTCAGAATTAATAAATGGCCTACAAAATAAAGAATTAACTATTAGTTAAAGGAAATACCATGATTGTATCACCTAGTATTTTATCTGCTGACTTTTTAAACTTACAGTCAGAAATTGAAGCTTTTAATCAATTAGAGAATATTTCTTTTCATCTCGATATCATGGATGGTCACTACGTACCCAATTTAACTTTTGGAAAAACTGTCATTAAAAACTTATCTAAAGTTACACATCATGCTTTAGATGCACACTTAATGGTAAGGAACCCTGAGGCCTATATTGAAGACTTAAGTGATATTGGGCTTAATAATTTTACCTTTCACTGGGAAGCAACAACTCACCATGACTCTTTAATCGCAGAACTTAAAAAAAGATATCCAAGTGTTGGTATTTCATTAAATCCAGGAACTCCAGAAAGCTCAATCCCCAGTTACTTATTAGAAAAAATTGATTTAATTCTAATTATGTCTGTTAATCCAGGTTTTGGTGGTCAAAAGTTTATAGATTACTCATTTGAAAAAATTAAATATTTCACGAAGCTAAAACAAGATCTTGGTCTTAACTTTGACATTCAAGTTGATGGCGGAGTAACAGACAAGAATGCCAAGGAGTTAAGGGCCGCAGGTGCAACGAATTTAGTTGCAGGATCATATATCTTTGGTGCGGATAAGAAAGAGTATAGTTCTCGTGTAGAAAGTTTGAGGTAAGAAATGAATACAATAAAAATTAATGGCTCAGGCCTAACTATTGAGCAAGTTTATTTAATCGCAGATAATAAGCACCATGACTTTAAGGTTGAACTAGCGGGAGAGGCACGAGAAAGAATAAATGCATCTCGTGCTTATGTAGATTCCATTGTCGAAAAGGAAAATGCTGTATATGGAATCAATACTGGTTTTGGTGCACTTTCAAATAAGTTTATTCAAAAAAGTGAACTCTCTGAATTACAATATAATTTAATTCGCTCTCACTGCACTGGTGTAGGAAATCCATTTAGTAAACTCGTCACTCGTGCCATCATGATTCTAAGAGCAAATTGTCTAGCTTTAGGTCACTCTGGGGTAAGTCCAGAGTGTATCGATTTACTAATTGATTTTTTAAACAATGATATTACACCGGTCGTTCCGGAGAAGGGATCAGTAGGTGCATCTGGTGACTTAGCACCTTTATCTCACATTGCTTTATGTCTTATTGGAGAAGGTGATGTGATTTATGATGGCAAAAAAGTAAAGGCAGACTTTGCAATAAATGAAATTGGTAGAAAGCCAGTACAATTAAAAGCTAAAGATGGGCTTGCCTTAATTAATGGTACAGCAGTTATGGCCGCTCTTGGCTCACTAGCTATATATGAAGCAAAAAGAGTAGCAAAAATTGCTGATGTAGCATCTAGCATGACACTTGAAGCTGTGAGGGGAACGAAAGTTGCCTATGACCTAGATATAAGTCAATTAAAACCACACCCTGGTCAATTAGATTCATGTCACAATCTTAACTTACTCCTAAGTGGTGATAGTGAAATTGCAAACTCTCATATTGACTGTGGCAAAGTTCAAGATCCTTATTCACTTAGATGTGTGCCACAAGTACACGGAGCAATCAGACAAACAATTCGTCATGCAGAAGAAGTTATGAATTATGAACTTAATAGTGTGACAGATAATCCATTAATTTTTATTGAAAAAGATAAAGTAATTTCTGGTGGTAACTTTCATGGTGAAGCATTAGCACTCTCAATGGATTACCTTGCAATGGGTATGAGTGAAATAGCGAATATCTCAGAAAGAAGAGTTGAAAAAATGATGAACCCTACCTTCTCTGATCTGCCAGCATTCCTCGTTAAAGAATCTGGTCTAAATTCAGGTTTAATGATTGCACATGTTACAATGGCAGCACTCGCATCAGAGAATAAGTATCTATGTCACCCAGCAAGTATCGATTCTATACCAACTAGTACAGATAAAGAAGATCACGTTTCAATGGGTGTGACATCTGGTCGCAAGCTGCATGAAGTAATTCAAAATGTTAAAACATGTTTAGCGATAGAATTCTTATGTAATACTCAAGGTCTTCACCTACTTAGACCACTTAAATCTAATAAAACAATTGAAGCTGTACATAACTTAATACGCAAACATGTTCAGCCAATTGATAAGGATAGAGTGTTTTCTGGTGATATTGAAAAAATAAAAGAACTTATTAGTAACTTTGAAATACTACATGTTGTTGAAAATGAAATTGGTGAATTAAGATAATGTTTAATTATAAGAATAATATTCTCACTTATTCACAGTTAAAAGAAAACTTTTCAACAATAAATGACATCCCCTTTTTTCTAAGTGAAGCTGATTATAACTTCTTATCATTTAGAGTAAGTCTTTATATAAAGAATGAAGAAATTAAACTTAAAAACATTCAAAGTTCCAGTCTAGAACTCAAATCATCTAGAAAAAGAATTGAGCTATATAAGGCATCAAAGCTAAAAGTTCTTAATAGACTTAAAGGTACATTAAAGAATTTTTTTATAGAGCTTAACCAAGAAAGATTACCTCAATCAGACTTTAATCCTTATCTTGAGTTATTTTTTAAAGACTGGTTATGGGATCAAGAGGATAATCTATCTTATATTGATCAAATCCCAACAGACTCAAAGAATATATTATTTCTAGGTTGTGGTGCTGCTCGAATGGCCTATGAATATGCGAAGAAAAACCCAAGCATTGATGTTTATGCAACTGACATAAACCCGATTAACTTAACATTACTTTTTAACCAGAACAAAACTAAACTCTTTGATGTAGTCAAACATCCAAAAGAGCTAGATAAAACCAGTAATAAATTTGAGTTTTCATCACCTGATAAGCTAGAGAATTTCTACCCTTTTGTCTCTGACTTTTATACAATGGATCTTCAAAAGTTTGACCATATTGTTTCAAATTGGTTTTTAGACATTCTTCCCAATGACATTAATACAAATCTTTCTCATGCACTGAGCTTTTTAAATGATGGTGGCCAATTCACATATATTGGACTTGCTAACTTTTATAATAAGAGCCTCGAAGAAAGCTTTACTCAAGATGAGATTATAGAAACATTTCAAAACTATTTTGCAGATACAAAATATAGCACACAAAATTTTAATTATTTAAATACAGAATATGTCTCTCAAAAAAGACAGGAACAACTCTTAATTATTAATGCAAAAGAGCTCAAGTCTCAAAAAGCAAAAAGATTTCAATCAAGTCAAATTAAACTAAGATTTAATCAGGATGTTGCAAATAAAAAGATGGAATTTCAGACTTATGGGAACTTTCTAAAACATATTGACTCAGACTTAAGTCTTGAGGCATGTGCGAGTATATTAGAAAAAGAGTTTGGCTTTAGTAATAACGAAGCTATAAACTACGCCAAACTCATGATAAGTAAAATTAATTCATAATCTGCAGTGTACCAAACTCAAATGATATTTTATCCAAAGCAGGACCTTGATCCTTTAGAACAATCATCGCATAGTTTGAAACACTCGTATTTTGTGGAGTTGTCATCGCATCAACAAAAGTAAACGTTGAGTGCTGAGGATTATAATAATTATTAAGTAAGAGTTTAATATTCTGTACTCTAATATTATAATTTGAAATTATTTCTGGCCCATAGACCTGATAACTATATTCATCGAATTCTCTAATTTTAATTCTAAAGACAACGGAGTCTTGAACACCTAATAGATCTTTTAGTTCATACTCTAAATAAACAGTTCCTGGAGGTAAAACAGTATTTCCATTAAACTCAACAAAAGACAATTCTTTTAATTTTGTATTATCTTCTCTTTGTTTTACCACGACAGTATGGTTTCCAGCATTAAGAGTAAAACTTATGTCTTGCATTCCTGATCCACGAGTAACAATTTGATCACTGAAGCCACCATTTACAATTGCATGCCAATCAAAGTAATTACCATTATCAACTCTAAAAAAGAATGAATTATCATTATTTGAAGAGGCAGATACATTTGCTCTAAGTTTGTATGTTGCTGACTTATTTATATTTATATTATAAGTTGCCATCCCAACATTTGCATTTGCATCAAAATTATTTCCTGAACCAGGAGGTGCATATAAGTATTGGTTACCATTATCATATACAAATGGTGCTTGAATATTTCCGCCAGCAAGGTTAATTGCAAAAGCATCACTTGCTGAGTTAGATGCGAGAACATTAGCGATAAAGTCAGACTGAGCACTAACGACTCCTTCTGCAACATAGCCTGTTTGATCTTCTGTTAATGATTTCCACTGAGCAATTGCATTTTCCATTTGAACAGCATTCGCTTCACAATTACCCCAACAATTATGTTGATCAACTCTTAGCCTTTGAACCATTCTCGATGCTGGAATATTATTAAAATTAATCTTACCTTGATTTAATAATGAATCATGAGCAAGTTGAATATTTTGATTTGCGTGCTGTGGAGCTGTATTGGCATGACACTGAATACAGTTTTCAGTAGTTAATTGATACACGGTTTGTTCAAATGCACCAACAGAGTCTAATGCCATTGAACCGCCAGTGGTACTTCCATTAGTGCTACCACCACTTCCATTGCCACCAGTTGTTTCTTCTTGTTCTTCTTCTAACTCATTTACTTTATCTGCCCAAATTTCAACCATGGCCAACATCTCATTAGAGTTGTCAGCACAATTCCCCCAACAACCATGATTATCATCTCTAAGTTTTGCAACAATTCTAGAATTTGCTGGATTTTGAAAGTTTACTTTATAAAGGGCAATCAATGCATCATGAGCTGTTTTAACATCAGGGTGAGCATGTTGAGGCTGTTGCGTAGTATGACAACCAACACAGTACTGTGATGTTAAACTATAAACACTTGTTCTAAAGGTATCAACTGACTCAGAACTACTTAATGACCCAGCTAAAGGTGCTTCAGTATACTCAAGTTCAGTTGTCTCCAAGTTATATGGATTTCCACATTGATTATATCCAATGAGGATAAGCATAAGAATTGAAAATATTTTTAATTGTACCAATCTTGTTTTCATTAATTATTCTTTCCAAAGATTATATAATTTGCAAGTTGATTACCAAATGGATTATCACCAACCACATCCGCTAATTGCGATTCATCACCATGTAAAGCTAAGTAATTTAGTGTTATTGCTTTAGCTAAGTTGGTGACGTTATTTGAAATACCATTAGCAGATTTTTCTACTGCCGTATTAGGCTTAAACCAACCCAATTGTCTTTGATGTGTATTAAAGCTATTTCCCGTATGGAGTAAACTAGGCCGTCCACCACTATGTTTATAATACAAGCTAAAAGTAGAAGCACGTTGACCGTCATCATTTGTAAATTTAAACTTTCCATTGTTTGGATCAGCTTCATTCATATTACTGGAAATACCACCATCAGTGAAAACGTAAATCATTACATCTGATTGCTTAGCACTTGCAAGTGCTAAGATTCTACCAATAGCTTCTCCAGCTCTAAAATCTCTACTATCAGTGTCTGAGCGGTCTCTATTATGATAGTCATATCCTCCCATCTCAATAGTTCCTGCACCCACATAACCATCAAGTACTAACTTTGCGACAGAAGCTTCTTTTCTCTGATTACCATCATTTAAATTATTATATATTGCTGTAACTTGAGCATCATTTCTTGGATCAATTGAATTAGAATTCAACATTGGATCTGTTCCATGTACCCTTGCATCGATTGGCTCTTTAGCAAAACCACACTCTGCAACCATTCTAACTTGTTCCGGTAGAGTCTTTTCAGAAAAAGATTTTAATTTTGACTCTGACATATATTCAATTGTTTTTAGAATCTTCTGTGCCTTATCTTGTGAAAAGTTATCATGTACTCTTCCCAAACTAACTAATTCAACACAGTCTTCAGGCCTATTTACTGGAACAGGTGCAATCGTTGGATCATAACTTAAATTTGGAATTACTGAGCGGCCACCACTTGTACTTGATCTGGTACCGATAGTTTGTACTAGGTTTCCAGTTGCTCCCGCTTTATTTAACCAATAGATTGGGTTGTGTGGATTATTAGATGTATCATCATTTGAAATTGCACAGAATACTGCACCTTCACATTTCTGTCTGATTTGTGCTGATGTATGAGACATAATTCCCTGTAACATTCCAGATGAAGAGTGAAACTTTAATCCCATCTCAGTGTTTACATTCCCATTTTGCGGTAAAAGACTATCTGGAATACCAAGACGCCCATAAGTAGGTAGATAACTATGTTGCCCAGCTTGATCACCAACAATTACATTCGAACCTGCAATATTTCCACCACCTGCAAGATCAATAATAATGACAGGGGTTTTTCTTTCTTGCATAAGATTCGTTGTTACACAATTTTCAGCACCATATACATTTTGAATATTTAGTAGACTTAATAAACTTGGAGCAAATGTATAACCCATCCCGACAGTTAAACCTTGTGCGAGAAAGTCCCTTCTTGATTTTAGAGGGTGGTCTTTGTGAAGAATTTTTTCAAACTTCTTTTTCATTTTTACTCCTATAGTAAAACCAATGGTGCACTTGCTATTAAAGTAGTACATACACCCTTGGCCACTGTCCTTGTCGTTCCAGAAGATCCTAAATTTTCACCTACTAATAAATCATCTATTAATAGACTTAATTCTGTTCTCGCCATGTTTTCAACATTTATTGGCTGAGTATCTTGACCCCAAAATTTATTAATAAATTCAGTTATTAATAATTGTTTTTGGTCTTCATTCATCAAGACTTGATTTGGGGATTGTCCAATATCAAAATTATTAAAAAAGTTATTATAATACTGACTTCTACTAAATAATAAGTGACAGTATTCTGAACCGAGTTTGATAATTGCAATCTGATTTGCTGTTGTGTACTGCTTAATTGAAGCATCAAATGGAAGTTGTGTTCTCAAATCACTGAATAGGTTTCTAATTCCACCTTCATCACGTGGATCAATTCCAGTGACAACACTCATTGTATAGTAAACTTCTTCGAAGTCCTTAACACCAACACTTGTTACAGTTCTAGCGACTTCAGTTGCACCTGTTTCAGTAAACTCACCAGATCCACCAACAGGAACATCAACAACTACATCTTCTTCTTCTTCCTCAACAACCCCTTGAGAGCTTGTTCCTGTTTGCCCAAGATCATACTCTTGCACAACACACTGGTTAAAGAAAACTAGCATTGTAGTAATCATTAAAAATGAAACGAGTTTCCAGAAGATTTTATTATTTATATTAAATTTCATATATCTTCCTCCACACAATGTGCTCCCGTTCTAGCAAATAGCCTTTTCATATTATAAGAATCATTTGACTCAAAATCGTCAGCCATTTCTTCAATAAATGGAAGATCATCCTCGACAGGAGGTCTAATACAAACTAACTTGAAAACTTTCATCGACATACAACGGGAAAACTGTCTCGAACGAGCAATCATTTGACCAAATTCTTTAACACCATTTCCAGTTGTTGGACCTCTCCAGCCAAGGTTAGCATTTTGTCCACTGGCCCAAAGGTTTAGCCATGAATTATCAGTTGTTACATGTCCCATATCGTAAAGAGCATTATGATTCATTTTATCGACAACATTTCCTGGAGTGAATCTTAACCTATTATTTCTATAGTCCCAGTATGCAAATGCACCACCCAGAGCATCTTGACCTGCGTGACATCCAACACACGTATTCTTATATGTTCTACTATCTCCACCTGGTTCTCTTTCAACATCTCTTCTTACTCTAAAGTCAGGAACAGTTGTATCATGGAGATCTTCAAAGTCCTTACATAGAAAGTTCATAAAAGTATGTCTAGTAACACTTCTATTGGTTCCTGCTTGATAAAAAGATTCACCATAAGCTCTTGTTGTAAGAACACCTGCAGCTCCATTGATACCATTTACCACAACATTAGTTTGATCCCTTCTATTGTTATCAGGGTTTGGTTCAGTATCAATATTTTGAGATTGCATTCTTTCTACTAAAATATTTTTTAAATCTAAAAACTCAGATTCAATTCTTGCGTAGTGATTATTATTTGAACGAGAAAAATTTCTATTTTGATCACCTAAAGCGGGACCAACATAGATTAGATCATCATAAAGCACTCTACTAAAAGGCTTGTTCGGATTATCTGAATCTCTAATCGCTCCAATAACCGTTGCTACAAAATCATTTAGTGGTACATTTTTGGATCTTTCTTCGTTTGAAAGTGGTTTTAACCAATTTTTAAGTCTCACATTATAAAAATAATCATTTTGAAGTGCTATACTTGCTGCATTTTCCAGTCCAACTTTACCTGGATTCTGTACAATCATATTTTCCATTTGATTAAGTACAGTTGGTGTTGGTGGCACTCCTGCAATACGATTGTGTAAAGTCCAGGCCTTCAACCTTGCTTCGTTTGCCTGAACAACAAATGATAAAATTAATAACATTAATACTTTTTTCATAAATAAACCTCGGTAACCTATCGGTGAAAAAATTTATCAAATTAACTATTTATGTATTTTTTTAAAAAACCGAAAAATATTTCATGTATAAAAATAAGGCCTATTATTTGCTGCTATTTCTGCTAGTTTTTGTTGATCTTTTTACTAAGACTTTGGCCGTGACATATCTAAATGCTAAAGGAAACCCGGGGATATTTCTTGGTCACTATGCTCACTCACCTATTTTATTTAGAGTTATCTCGCTCAGTACACTTGCTGGCTTTCTTCTATTGATCTATTTTATTTTAGTTTACTTACTTCCCGCCAATCTAACTAAACTAAAATACTCAATCACCTTACTTACAGGTGGTGTTATGGGCAACGTATTTGATCGGGTATATAGGGGGGTGACAATAGATTTTATCCCCTTCAATCTATTTAATTATCAGTACTATTTTAATTTTGCCGATGTCTCACTAGTTATGGGAGCAGTTTTATGCTCTTACTTAATATTCTTTGATGATAAGAATATTTGGTTTGATCAAAATTCACGAAAACGCTTTCTAATAAACCCTCGAGAGCAGTTAAGGCTCGCATTCAAGTTCGTTTTTTTCTCATTTATGAGTTGTACTATTCTTGGGATATTTTCCATAACTTATATAAACTCGTATCTAACAACAATTCAAAGATCTGATATGTTGTTCTATGTCTTTATTTTCTTAATCGTCCTAGTCCTTATTTGCGCCACAGTATTTTTACTGGGTTTGATTATTTCTCATAGAAGCTCTGGTCCATTATTTGCCTTTGAACAATATGTGGATAACTTATTAAAGGGTGAAGATTATGAGCTTAATTTGCGTGAGGGTGATAATTATAAACACCTTGAAGAACTCGCAAGAAAACTTCGCAAACACCTTAATAAATAATAGAAATAGTAGATAAAATTTACTAAACTTTCTTAATGAAATTAATCTTTGTTTTATTAATTCTTAGCTTTAATATTTGGGCTTATCCTCAGTTTATTTCTAAGGGTTATACTAATTGTTTAACTTGTCACTATAACCCATATGGTAATGGTCCACTTACAGACTATGGGCGTGCAGTTTCAGCAAGTGCTCTTGCAGATCGTTTATTTGTTCCCAAAAGTATTACTGATGATGACCTTGGTAATGCATCAGGTTTTTTATTTTCAACACCCAAAAACAAATGGTTCCGTCCTGCATATGACTATAGAGGTTTACAATTAGATCGAGCTATAAGTGATGAGGAAAATAAAGATAGTAAGTATATAACAATGCAAAACGATGCAACTGTTACACTTCAATTTGGAAAGAGAAATAATATTATTATTACTGGAACTTATACCTATCTTCCAGCTCAAGATGAAGACGACGAAGATGATGAGGCAGAAACCTTCTCACCGGAACACTATATTGGTTATAGACCGATGAAAGAGCTTGGTATTTATGTTGGGAAAATGGATAAAGTTTTTGGGATTAGAGTACCGGATCATATTAGCTATAGTAAAACACTTAATAATCTAGGTCTTCGCTCTCAATCTCATGGTGTTCTTTTACACTGGAACGATAAGGACTATGAAGTTGGTGTTCAAGTCTTTGATGGTGACAAAGAAAAGAAAGAAGAAGAACAATCAAGTGGTATTACTTCAAAGTTTGAATACAACCTTACAAAGAATGTTAGAGTTGGTGCATCCTATATGCGTGAAACTTTATCAAACGAGGACATACAAGATGTAAAAGCTGCTCTTTTAAAAGCAAGGATTGGTGAAGCATCAAGTACAATGGTTGAAATTGGTCAAAACGATAAAGAGCTTAATTCCGGTGGTGAGCGATCTTCACGTTATGCTTTTTGGCAAAGTCATCTCTATTTAAAGAGAGGGATGTACTTTCTAATGACATTTGAATATTTAAAATCTGATCTTAATGAAGATGCTCACCGTTATCGAGTGAGTCCAGGGTTTCAATACTTCCCTTGGCAAAGACTTGAAGTTCGTTTTGATCTGCAAAATAATAAGAGTTATGGCGAAACTTTAAATACACAAGATCGTTGGGACTTACTAGGACAAGTACACTTATGGTTTTAAGAGTTTTACTTCTTTTCACTTTTATTACTCTCAATGTGGCTCATGCACAGAATAGATCTCTTTACCTTAAGAAGGCTCAAAAAGAATTCTTTAAGGGTAAGACTGATAGATCGCTGCAAACACTTAATAAATTTTATAATTTAAAACAACCCCACAAGCTTCCTTCAAGTGTTTTAAATCTACTTGGACTAATTTATCAAAAGAAGAAAAACTTTACTCTTTCTTCTAAACTCTTTCACCTTGTGATTAGAAAGAGTTATAGAAAAGAACATAATAGAGTGGTTAAAGAATTAAATTTTGATAATCTAGAAGATTTAGATATTAACCCAAAGCTATTAAGAATATACTACCACCTAGGTCAAAACTATTATTATATTTATTCAAAAACAAATAACTTCTCTTACTTTAATGCCTCTCGCACTTATTTTAGAATTTGTGACAAGAAGTCTCACCTAGCGAATAGTACTAAGAGATACCTCAACTCACTAAATGAAAAGTTGGACTACGTCCAAAGCTTAGAGAAAACTATTACCTTCTATGCAAACGCAGGTGGAATTCTCTTTCAAGAAACGATAACACTTGTAAATAAATCTGATGATAAAGATGAAGTTGATCTTGTCTCAAACAATGAGGGTGTTTGTGTTGGTGGCGGGATGATGTATGGAAATATAAAACATGGTTGGGATGTTTACGGATGTTTTTATTCTGCTGCGGCCATGATTTCAAATACAGTTGGTAGTAGTGTGCAATATAAGCAAAAAGATGTTTCTGTTACAGGTCTTTATATGAGTCCAGGCTATTACTATAGACCATACGATAAACTTTCAAGTATTGGACTTTCAGTGCCACTTTTCTATCGTCAAGCTGAGTTTTCAGATACAGATAATTATAGCGTAAAAGCTAAGGGTCAACTAAGTGCAGGTATTGCTATAGATGCAAAATGGGGCTTCACTGAAAACTGGTCTATTGATATGCGTCTATCCAATATGGGTTCAACTAACGTATTTATAAATTCAGTAAGTTATCGATTCTAAAAAGCTGTGCGTTAACCTAAAGTCTAAGAACAGTTTCTTTAATTTTCACCTCTAAAGCTATATGTTAAATATATTTTAATTTAAGGAGTTTAATATGAGCAATATACCTTTACCTCCAACAGGTAGCGAACTAACTTGTAAGGGCTGGCATCAAGAGGCAGCTTTAAGATGTTTACTTAATAACCTACACCCAGAAGTAGCAGAAGATAGAGATAATTTAATCGTCTATGGTGGTAATGGGCAAGCAGCCAGAAATCATAAAGCACTTAATGACTTAATTGAAACATTAAAAAATCTTGAAAATGACGAAACATTAATTGTTCAGTCAGGAAAACCAGTTGCCGTTTTTCCAAGTAATCCACAAGGACCAAGAGTACTTATTGCTAATTCAAACTTAGTTCCTCATTGGGCGACTTGGGATCACTTTAATAAATTAAAAGCTGAAGATAAAATTATGTATGGCCAAATGACAGCTGGCTCATGGATTTATATTGGCTCACAAGGTATTTTACAAGGTACTTATGAAACTTTCATGGCCGCTGCTAAAAAACATTTTGATCAAGAAGATCTAAAAGGAAGACTAGTTCTTTCAGCTGGAATTGGTGGAATGGGTGGTGCTCAACCCCTAGCAGTTAAAATGGGTGGAGGGGTATTTCTTGGATGTGATGTAGACCCAAATAGAATTCAAAAAAGATTAGATAGCCAATACACAGATGTGCTTGCGAGTAACTTTGATGAAGCTATTGATATGGCATTAAAGGCCAAAGAAGAGCAAAAAGCCATTTCGATTTGTGTTACAGGAAATGCTGCAGATTTCTTCCAATATGTTCTTGATAAAGGAATTGTACCAGACCTTGTAACGGATCAAACTTCTGCACATGATCCACTAAATGGTTATGTACCTTACAAAATGTCACTTCAAGAAGCGAATGAGCTTCGTGAAAAAGACCCAGAAAAATATAGTGATCTTAGTTATAAAACTATGCGTAGACATGTAGAAGTTATGCTTGATTTTCAAAAGAAGGGCTCACATGTTTTCGATTATGGAAATAATCTACGCGAAGGTGCAAAGATAGCTGGCTTAGAAAACGCATTTGATTTTCCTGGTTTTGTTCCTGCATATATTAGACCTCTTTTCTGTGAAGGATCTGGTCCCTTTAGATGGGTTGCTCTAAGTGGTGACCCACAGGATATCTACGAAACGGATAAAGCATTAATGGAATTATTTCCAGAAAATAAACTTCTACACACTTGGCTTACAAAAGCTAAAGAAATGATTAGCTTTCAAGGCTTACCATCTAGAATTTGTTGGCTTAAGTATGGTGATAGAGAAAAAGCAGCTCTAAAATTTAATGAACTAGTTAGAACTGGTAAAGTAAAAGCTCCAATTGTTATTGGAAGAGACCACTTAGATTGTGGATCTGTTGCGAGTCCAAATAGAGAAACAGAATCAATGAAAGATGGAACAGATGCAGTAAGTGACTGGCCTCTTTTAAATGCTATGATCAATATAAATAATGGTGCCAGCTGGATTAGCTTACATCACGGTGGTGGTGTTGGAATGGGCTATTCTCAACACTCAGGAATGGTTATCTGTGCTGATGGAAGTGATGAGATGGAAACTAGACTGTCTAGAGTTCTTAACTCCGACAGTGGAATGGGAATTGTTCGTCATGCAGATGCTGGTTATGACATTGCCTTAAATGTTGCAAAAGATAAAAATACAAAAATTAAATTTCCTTCACTATAAAAGAGAAAAATGAAAGTTTATAAAAATATTAAAGAGCTCCTTACCCTTGAAGGAGCTCATAAAAAAGATGGACGCAATCTAAATTCAAAAGATTTAAACATAATAACAAATGCTGCTCTTGTGGTTAACGAAGAAGGTAAAATTGAATGGGTTGGCGAAATGCAAAACCTACCCAATCATTATGCTAACTATCACGAAGAAGATTGTCGTGACCTTGTTATCACACCAGAAATCGTAGACTCTCATACACACCTTGTCTTTGGTGGTGACCGTTCATTTGAATACACGATGCGACTTAATGGTGAGAGCTATGAAAAGATTGCTCAAATGGGTGGTGGTATTCTTTCCACGATGAATAGCACTCTTAATGCTTCTGAAGAAGACTTATTTGAAAGTGCTTGCCAAAGAATTGAAAGAATTCATAGTTTTGGTATTGGTACAATTGAGATTAAAAGTGGTTATGCACTAACTTATGAAGGTGAAAAATTAATTTCTCAAATTATCCACAAACTTAAAGAAAAATATCGTGGAAAAGTAAATATTTTTAATACATACCTAGCGGCACATGCTGTACCTAAAACTTATGCCAACTCAGGGCAGTATATTCATGAAGTAGTTATTCCACTTCTAAAAGAATTAGCACAGGATGATATTGTAGATGCGGTAGATATTTTTCATGAAGAAGGTTACTTTAATACGCAAGACGTTCATGATCTTTTTAAACTAGCAAAAGATTTAAATATCCCTACTAAAATTCATGCAGATGAATTTAACGATAATAAAGGTGCTGTAATAGCTTGTGAGTATAACTCCCTAAGCTGTGATCACCTACTTGCAACGACAGATGATGGAATAAGAGCACTATCGAATTCAAAAACGGTTGCAACATTACTTCCAGGTACTGCATTTTTTCTCGGTAAGCCATTAGCTGATGCAAGAGCATTTTTAGATGCTGGTTGTAAGCTTGCAATTGCCAGTGATTATAATCCAGGTTCTTGTCATTGTGATAATCTTATCTTACTTGCTCAATTAGCAGCAAAGAGCTTAAACCTAAATTCTTGTGAGCTATGGAGTGCAATAACATTAAATTCAGCTCATGCACTTGGCTTAACAAATCAAGGTGCAATCATTAAAGGAATGGACGCAAAAATTTCAAAGTTTCGCACGAGCTCCCTAGATAATATTTTGTATTCTTGGGGAAAGAATTTTGCTGTTTAATCTTTAGATAATTTTGATTTTAAAAGTGAAACGAACTCTGAATTATTAAAATCAAATTCTTTATTCACAAAGTGAATAACTTTACCCTTATGATAAACCACTGATGCCGGAATATTATTGATTCTATATTTACTAGCAATATCTGAAGCTTCATCTTTTACGCTTTCAAACTTTAGATCATACTCTTTTTCAATCTTTTTAATATTCTTTAGAGCTTCCTCATCGTCATTATTAATACCAATAACTAGGAGTTTTTCTTCAGGCATACTATCAATGAGAGCATTCAGCGCTTTAAACTCAGAAACACATGGACGACACCAACTTGCCCAGAAATTTAAAATTACAATTTCCTGATCAAGCTTACTTAGATTAAATTTCGAGCCTTTTGTGGTTTCTAATTTTAATTCATTAAAAAGTTCTTCGTATGCTTTTATTTTACCATCTGAAAGTGATGTCTTTTGAGCTGCAGTGTAACCACCACTAAGAGTCATTTGTCCAACCAGAACAACAACGAAGAATACAAAAATGGCCAATATTGGAAAAATTTTCTTTCTCATGCAGTAATCCTATTCCTGCTTTATTATATAGTATATGGGTTCAATTTCTAAGTTTAGGTACTATTTTCCAAACAAAAACACTCAAGATCAAGAGAAAAACATACTTGATCAAAGAGGTCAATCCCTAGTTGAATTTGTTCTATTATTATCTGTAATTATGCTAACATCATTGTTGTTTTTGAAACTTGTTAATACAAATGTTGCTAAGTACTGGTTGGCCATGGGCCGAGTACTAGCAGAAGATCCAAGCCAAACAATTAATTTAAGATAAAAGAGAAAATTATGAGAAAATTTATTTTAGCACTCGATCAGGGAACAACTGGTAGTACAGCACTTATTATTGATGCAAAATCTGGTGAAATTTTAGACAAGGCTAATTTTGAATTTAAACAATATTATCCTCAAGCCGGCTGGGTAGAACATGATCTGGATGAAATTTTTGAATCCGTTAGAAAGTCCGTAGTAGAAGTTTTAAAAAACTCTGGTGTTGATAAGTCAGCAATTCAATCAATTGCTATTACTAATCAGAGAGAAACTACTTGTGCCTTTGATAAAGACTCTAAGCCATTAGCAAAAGCAATTGTCTGGCAAGACAGAAGAACAGCTGACTACTGTCATGGTGCTCGTGATAAATACCAACCACTTAAAAAGAAAACTGGTCTTCCATTGGACCCATATTTTTCTGGAACAAAAATGAAGTGGTTACTTGAAAATGATAAAACGGTAAAAGAGTATGCAGAAAAAGACCAACTTCACTTTGGTACTATTGATACTTATTTATTACATAAACTAAGTGGTGGGAACAGCTTTAAAACTGAAGCAAGTAATGCTTCCAGAACACTTTTAATGAACCTTGAAAATTGTGATTGGGATAATGAGTTATTAGAATTTTTTGGTATCCCTCAGAATGCTTTACCAGAGATTTGTGACTCTTTTACAAATTTTGGAGAAACTAAGAATTTAACATTTTTACCAGATGGTATTCCTATAACGTGTATCTTAGGTGATCAACAAGCTGCTCTTTTTGGGCAAGCCGGTTATGCAAAAGGTTCACTAAAATGCACCTATGGAACTGGTGCATTTATTCTTTTAAACACTGGAGAGGAGATTATTTATAGTGAAGACGGTTTACTTACAACTGTTGCCTATAAAAAAGATGGTAAGGCCTGTTATGCTCTTGAAGGCTCAAGCTATATTGCAGGAGCAGCCGTACAATATTTAAGGGATAACTTAAAAATCATTAAATCGGCTCCAGAAGTAGAAAAGCTAGCCAGCTCAGTTAAAGACCTAGATCAAATGAAAGAAGTTTTACTATTTCCTTTTTTTACTGGTATTGGATCACCTTACTGGGTATCAGAAGCCAAGGCTGCTTTAGTAGGACTTACAAGAGGAACAGAAAATTCACATATCGCCAGAGCGACTCTTGAAGGAATGGCCTTATCTATTAACGACTCCATACAAGTATTAATCAAGAATAGCCCAACTAAAGTTGAAGCGATTAAAGTAGATGGCGGAGCTTGTGCCAATAACTTATTAATGCAATTACAAGCAGATATTTCAGACCGAGCCATCATTAGACCAAAAACAATTGAAACAACAGCATATGGTGTAGCACTGGGTGCACTTTATGTTTTAGGCGAAATTGATTTTCAAGGCATTGAAAAACTATGGGAAGAAGATAAAGTCTTTGAAGTTGAAAAGTCTGATTATATTCAATATAAAAAAGATTTATGGAATAAATTTATTAAGAACAACTATCTTTAACAAAACTAATTGTTACAAAGACAACACCAACGGTATAGATAGCAAGTAAAACAAGCATATTTGTTGTACTTAATTGCTGTTTAACGACCATTTTATAATCAGGTCGATGTAAATCTTTTGATTTCTTATAGTTTTCCTTAACCTTATCTGGTGTTTTATCGGAAATGACAATATCTTGATTTATTTTTTGGGGTTTTTTGCTTGTGCTCTTTTTAACTAGCTTTTTGCTCATTTGATAGCCCTAAGATAAGTTCTTTTAAATCTAAACAATTCTTTATATTTATTATTTTAACATCACTTCTTTTATATTCAAAAGAAGTAATAAGAACCGTACCATTGCTAAAGTTTTGTTTGTCTAATGACTTAATTACTCTGGTGTTTAGTCTGACTTCAGAGCTTAAATCTACCTCACCAATAAAAAGCCAATTACTAGGCAGTGCGACTTCATAATAACTACTCAGTATACTTGCAGTAACTCCGAGCTCTAATGAGCTTGAAAAAGATTTATCCTCTCCTACGAGATGACAAAATACCTCACAATTACAAAGAGCTATTCGTAGTCTTTTTTCTATTATCGCCAATAGCATTATGATCCGACTTTTATTAAATCCTGTTACATATGTTTCAGTTTTTTGCTTTCTCGTATCAATAATTAAACTCTGAACTTCTCTTATAAAAAATTTATCATTTTTATTATCAAGAACATAACTTACACCATCATTTAAATCTTTAGACTCTAAACTTAACTTTGAAGTATTCGTTTCTTTTAACCCACACTCTGTCATTTTTAATGAAATAGAACTTTCTATCGTTCCAAATCTATTTTTTTTGATGTTTAAAAGTACACTGTCTTTATAATGTTCCATTAACAATGATACATCTGCCATGTGCTCAATTAGTTTAGGACCAGAAAATTTTCCATCCTTTGTAATATGGCAAATACAAAAACAGATTAAGTTGTGTTTATTAACAAACTCAACTAATTGATTGAATAAAGATTTTATTCCACCTGTACTTAAATCTTTTTGAAATAAGTCATCACCTTCTAAAGTTTGAATAGAGTCAATAATGATAAACTTTGCTTTTTCTCTTATTATCGTTTCTTTGATTTCATTAAAGTTTCTTTTATTTTCTATTAAAAATGAACACTCATTTTTTGTTAGTCTCTCAACCCTTTCAACTACTTGACTCCTACTTTCCTCTCCAGAAAAATAAATAGTTTTTAAGGTTCCACTCAACTTGTGAGCAATTTGCGTTAAATAACTAGACTTACCCACGCCTGGCTCACCACCAAGCAAAACAAGTGACTTGTCAGGCAGTCCACCTTGGAAGCTCTTATCAAATTGTAAAAAGCCTGTTGTATGTTTAACTTTTTTATAGGTATATAGTGACTCTTGCTTATTTTTGAAGAAGTTATTTGTATTCTCTTCCTGCACTATTGAATTCCAAGTTTTACACTCCGGACAAATACCCTGCCACTTTAAATAAGACTTATCGCATTTTGAACACTTAAATTTTTGTTTATTTTTCACCAATCATTTCTAAGAACTTATCTTCATTTATTATTGGAATGGAAAGCTCTTTTGCCTTTTTAAATTTTGAAGACGAGCTCTCGGTGTCATTAGTGATAAGGTAGTCTGTATTTGTACTTACACTACTAACGGCCTGTCCTCCGTTTTGTTTAATCATCTTTTGAAGATCGCTTCTCTTCATAGATAGTGTTCCTGTAATACAAAACTTTTTACCTTCTAGGGCTTCCGAACTATTTGTTTTTACTTTTTTAAAATCAAACCCTTTTTTCAAAAGTGTGTTGATAAGTGACTTTTTTTCTTGAATAGATTTTACAAATTCTTCTGAAGATTTATGTGCAAAACCTTCTAATTGCATTAAGTCTTCAGTTTTCATATTGAGTATTTTATCAATTGAATTAAATCCACCAAGCACAACTTTTTCACATTTATTATATGCTCCACCACTAATACCTAGTGCAGAGAGAAATGTAATTAAATCAACATTTAATGAACTTTGAATATTATCTACAATTTTATTGGCCAGCTTATCTTTTACTTTATCTAGCTTTAACAACTCTTCCACCTTTATATCATATAGAGATGGTATATCAGAAAGGACACCTGCTTTTATAAATTCTTCGATTCTTTTAGAACTTAAGTCATCTATCCCTATCTTTTTAACAAAATTAAGCATTTCATCTTTAATTTTATCAGGGCAAGTGTCATTCTTACAGATTAACCTAATGTCTTCAATGTAGACTTTTTCTTCACAGCTAGGGCACTCTTTTGGAATTTCAAACTTATTATCAGAGCTTTGTAATACTTCTAAGAACTTAGGAATAACTTCACCTGAGCGAACAATTTTTATTTCATCACCTTTTTTAAGCTCAAATTGTTTTACTAAGCCATAATTATGCAAGGTCACTCTTGAAACCTTTGCACCACTAAGTTCCACAGGTTCAACATTACCAACTGGTGTTAAAATTCCATTACGTGAGACTTGCCAAGAAATTGATTTTATTTTGGTTGTCTTCACATCTCCTTGAAATTTAAACGCCATTTTATATCTTGGATGATGAGCAGTCTCGCCCATTGTTCTATGAAGATCTAAATCATTAAAGGAAAAAACAATACCGTCTATTAAATATTCTCCATTACTCATAAAGTCTTGTGCCTCAGCAAGAGTTTCTTTAAATTCTTTTTCATTGGTATTGATATTAATACTTGGAGTTTCAAACCCTAACTGTTTAAGTGTTTCAAATTTCTGCATTTCATCACTTAACTCGATCTCATCTGAAAGCATTTCAAAGGCTTGAAATGATAGAAAGCGACAGAGATCTATGTTTTCTTTTCTACCCAAAAGGCCTGCAACTATATTTCTCTGAGAAGTTGGTTTATCTAAACCTCTTGATTGCATCTCATCACTTAATTTAAAGAAATTATCTTCAGTACAGAAAATTTCGCCCCTAACTTCAAATGATCTATTTTCCTTAACAACCTTGGGTATTTCACTAATATTTAAAGCTTTATTAGATATTTTTTCACCAAACTTTCCATCGCCTCTTGTTTTAGCGATTTGCATTTTACCAGCGGCATAGACAATAGAGCATGATGAACCATCTATTTTTAAAGTAGAAATGACTTTTTTACCATCAGCCCACCTTATCAATTCTTCTAATTTATAGGTTTTATTTAGAGAAAGCATTTTTCTATCATGCTCTACTTTTTCACCTTTAAAGTATTCTGATCCTACAAAGTTTAATATCTCACTTTTTGGTGCTAGTTCACGAAGTTCATCTTCTAATTTATCATATTCTATATCTGAAATTTCAGGTTTGCCTTGATAGTAAAGGTTCTTATGCTTAATAATTTCTTGCTCTAGTACTTCAATGCGATTCACATTAGCCTCTGTATTTTAAATTGTATTCTTTTAGTTTCTCTTTTACATTTTTGGCCAAATAAACAGTAACGATAATATTAGGAACGGCCATTAAGGCGTAGCAAATATCGATTACGGCCACAACCATATCCATTTTTATAATTGCCGCAAATGCAATGGCAAGACCATAGAATGCAATAAATGTTTTATCAGTTAGATTATATTTTCCCTTAAAAAGATAATCCCAACACTTTTTATTGTAATTCGCCATACCAATCATTGTTGAAAAAGCGAATAAGAAGATAATTAGACAAAGAGAATGTCTTCCAAACTCACCTAGCTCACTTGTAAATGCAAGAGTTGTAAGATTAATTCCATTAATATCGCCTATATTTGATAGATCTTTAATACCAATTAAAATAGTTACTGCAGTTAAAGTACAAACAAGTATCGTATCTATAAAGGGTCCTAACATTGCAACGTAACCCTCTGCTATAGGCTCATTTGTCTTAGCATTTCCATGTGCCATAGGTGCTGTACCAATACCAGCTTCATTGGAAAATGCAGCTCTCTTTACCCCTGTTTGAATTATATGCATTATTGCAAAACCACTCACACCACCAACTGCAGACTTTAGACCTAAGGCCTCAGAAAAAATTGAAATTATTGTTGGTAAGATTAGTTCATAATTTTTAAATAAAATGCCAAAACATAATAAGACATAAAGTATTGCCATTACAGGTACGACTTTTGAAGTAAACATAGCAATTCTTTTTAGACCACCAAGTAGAATATAAATAAGAACAACTGCGAATATCAAGCCACTATACATTGTATCGACTGAATAACTTGTTTTTAAAAAGCTTGCTAATTGATTTATTTGGAAAAGAGCAAGTGTTCCAATAAGACCAAAAATAGCAAAGAGAATTGCTAAAAACTTATACTTTGCACCCATTCCTTTTTCAATGGTATACATTGGTCCACCTTGAACTTCACCCTGATAATCTTTTCCACGATAAAGTACAGCAAGGGTGCATTCAAAAAACTTAGTATTCATTCCAATTAATGCTGAAACCCACATCCAAAAGATAGCACCAGCTCCACCTTGGTGAATCGCAACTGCAACCCCAGCAATATTACCCATTCCTATTGTTGCCGCCAGGGCATTTGATAATGCTTCGAAATGAGTTAACTGACCTTCAGTTTTTTCATCTTCTTCTTTTTTAAAAACTAGTTTAAATGCGTGAACAAATCCATTAAGTGGTAATAATTTTGAGTAATAGATTAAAATAATATTTGCGACTAATAAAAAAACAAGGAGAGGTGTTCCCCATAAAAAACCAGAGATGTTATTTAAAATTTCTTGCATATATGTGTCCTAGAATATGAACGAACCACCAAGTCTAAAAATACTATCTTTATAACTTACTTGTGATGTATTTCCATTACTAAATTTGGCTGAGTTATTTTGCACTTCGAATGCTCCATCGATTGTAATCAAAGGACTAAATTGGTACTTTACTCCAGCTCTAAATACCAGTGATGAAGCTGACTTATTACTTCCATAAATTCCATCATCATCTTCAAAACTAGGAAATGGCATGTACTCAGCACTTCCAAAAAGCCTTATTCCTCTTTGTAATGGCATGTTTCCACCAACACCTAGAAAAAATCCAGAGATTGAATTTGAACCAAAGCCATCAGTTTCAGACTCTTCAACATTATATGAATAAACCGCATAGCCACCATAAAGATCAATTTGAGGCCCAAAGAAAAACCCGAGTGGTAAATGTTTATAACCACCACCGACTCTAAGTACACCATTAGTATAATCAACAGAACTCAAGTTTGGTGAACCACTTTCTTCTTTTAAAGTTCCTAACCTTCGACTAAATTCTCCCAAGACAAAATACTCTCTTGTAATCCAAGCTTCAACTTGAGCACTAATTCCATATATAAAGCCACCAACTTTCACGTTAGAATCAGTATTGGTACCAACACTGCTTGAAGAGAGATCAAAGTATAATGTAAAGAATCCTAGTTTACCAAACTGACTATCAAGACTATTTACCTTATCTTCATTTGGTAATTGGTCACTTCTTGCAATAAACTTTTCGATTTTTACCCAATCTCCTACGTTTATCTTGTCACCTCTCTCATAGACTTTGATAATACCAAGCGCCTGTCCATTATTTATATTAGAAATACGCCCTCTAGCAATCAGATCAGCATCCCACTCAACAACTTTTTTTAATAATGGATGTCTGGTTTTCTTAACAAATCTTCTTAATCTAATTTCCTGACCGATTTTCAATTTAATATGCTTAGGAATAGAAAAAGTTATTTGATCACCTAGTACACCAATCACCTTTCCATGATATGGTATTGATGACTCATAGATTTCTAACCAGTTTTTTATTGTATTAACCACTGTTGGAGCATTTACTTCAGCTAGAATTGTAGTTTCAGAGAAATAAATATCTTGGCCATTTTCACCAATAATATCCATGGTAACAGCAGCTTGATTTACATCGTACTTAATATCAATACGAATCATTGTTCCAACTTTCATTTTATCAGCTACAGTTCTTAGAACATTTGGGTCTTCTAAATGAAACTTTAAACTCTGGCGATACTTAGAAAAAATTTCAAATAACTCAGCATTAGACTCATAATTACACCAAGCTTTTTCTTTTAAATAGTATTCAACTTCTTCATAGATTTTCAGCCCCAACGAATTACCTGCACTATCAGTAACAGGTAATATTAAACAATCCCTCATCGAGTACTTTTCAGCTTTTGCAATAAAGGGAACTAATAATAAAAGAAGTAATAATTTTTTCATAAGTCTGCTGGAATCTCTGGTAGTTTACTTTTATTTAATGCTTGATTTGATTCATAAATTTGAACAAGCATCTTTAGCTCATTAATTTCTTCCTTAATGACACGGTTCTCTTTTTTGAGTCTTTCATTTTCCAGCTTTAATTGAAAAAGTTCCTTTTCTTCATTATTGCTTTCATCTTGATAGTTTTTAACCCATATAAAATACTTACCGTTCTCATCTTTAAATTTAACTCTATTTGCTTTGATATACCTACGAACAGTAGAAATTGATTTGTTCTTATAAGATGCAAATTCTAATACGCTTAGCCATTTTCCGTCCAAAATAACCACCCTTCCTTGTCAGTTATATTTAGTAATTACTCTTAATTTTAATGAATATTCAATGAATAGGCAAAAGCATAAGTTTTAAAATCAAAGGTTTGCACTTAATTTACTTTAAATTATACTTATTTCAGTGGGAAATCATAATTTATCAGAATTTAAAAATAAAAAAGTCGCACTTGTTCTTTCAGGTGGTGTGGTCAAAGCAGCTGCTTGGCATCTTGGTGTTACGCTTGCTCTAGAAGAGTTAGGATTTACTTTAAAAAGTAATAAAAACTCCGCTATTGATGAGTTTAATGCCAAAAGATCTTTAGAAATTGATACCTATGTTGGTAGTAGTGCTGGTGCAATGATATCAATAATGCTTGCCTGTGGTCTTACACCACAAGAAATAATTAATGGTGTTTTAGGCCTTAAAAAAGGTGAAATGAAAAAACTATCTTATAAAGATATGTTTCACTTACATAAAAGAAAGTCTAAACCAACGTATACATCCTCACACCAACCACTAGAAGAGTTTCCTGCTATTATTAGAAAAGTAGTTCAGCCCTTTCTAAGTTTTCCAGGTCTATTTAGTACTGATGGTGCTAAAAAATATCTTTTAGAAAATGTTTTAACTGTAGATAGCTTTGAAGAGTTTATACCTGATCTTTTTGTTGTTGCGACTCAGTTAGATCATTCACGTAAAGTGATTTTTTCTAAATATAATTATCCAAACCCAAGCCATGATAGTACTGCTGTTTACTATACTGGAACAAAAGTTTCTGATGCCGCTGCTGCCAGTATGAGTGTTCCACCTTTTTATGCACCATACCCAATATTTAATTCTAAAACTGCTCAGACAGACTATTATATCGATGGAGAGATTCGAGAAACTCTCTCTACTCATGTTGCTGAAGATAACAATTGTGACATTATTATAAGTAGCTGGACTCATACTCCATACCATTATCATGATGAAGTAGGTTCTCTCGTTAATTATGGACTACAAAGTATCTCAATTCAGTCTATTTATTTATTAATTCAAAAAAAGATTGTGGCTTCAAGAGCAAAGAGAGCCACTGCAATAGATATTCTTAATACTGTTTCTGACTATATGAAGTCTGAGAAGTTTGCTAATAAACATCGCAGAGAAATACTTTCAATTCTTGAAAGAAAATTAAATGTAAATCCTAATATTAAACTCATTGATATTTATCCAGATCATCATGATTATAAGTTATTTTTTGCAAACTCTTTTTCTTTAAACCCGGACGTTGCTTCCTATACAGTTAAAGCAGGTTATAAGCGCACAATGCAAATTCTAAGTGAGCCAGAGTTTCTATGAAGTCATTCTTATCTTTTATTTTATTTAGTTCATTATCTAATGGCTTTATAGACCCCAAAGCGTTTCAAAGTAGCAATATATATCTAGAAGAAGAAATTATTAATCAAACAATTAATAATCAATTTCAAAAAGCAACTTCTGCTATAAGTGATGAAGTAATTAAAAATATATTAGAAGATAAAGATAATAGAGTAAGTGATGAGTTCCATATTCATCCTTATTTTGAAAATAATGTTCGCTTTTGGTTTTCTATCTATACACAGTTTTCTTCAAAGCAGGTTATCATTCATGATAAAGAAGATTTATCTATTGTTTATAATACCTTAGATTTTTCAGAGCTACATAACTCAAATGTAAATCGCTATGCTAAAGCTAAACTTCAAGCTGACCTCTCACTAGAATACTCTCAAAAAGTAAAAAGTATATTGTCTAATTTACATAAAAATAAGAGTGAATTATCTGAGGAGGAAAAAGGAATATTGATTGCTATTGAAAAAAGTGTCAAAGTTCCAGACTCAGCACGTGCTAAGAAAAAGTTATTTAGAAGACTTTCTCAAAACATTAGAACTCAGACAGGTCAAAGAGATATGGTTTTTAATGCTATATTAAGATCATTACCTTATCTCCCATTTCTAGAGAGACAGTTAAAAAACTTTGATATTCCAAAAGAGCTACTTTCGATATCATTTATTGAGTCTAGTTTTAATTATAAAGCAGAGTCATATGCTGGTGCTAAGGGTGCATGGCAATTTATGCCAAGTACTTCTCGCTATTTTATGCCTAAAATAACTCGATCTGTAGACTATCGCAGTAATGTAGTCATTTCTTCACTTGCTGCTTTTCACTTACTAAAACAGAATAAGCAAATTGTTAAACGTTGGGATCTAGCTATACCTGCATATAATTTTGGTCCAACAAAGATTCAACGTTTTCGTATGAAGTATAAAGGTACAACAACACTACCTATTTTTATTCAAGAGAATGAAGATAAAGCAATTGGTTTTGCTTCTACTAATTATTATTCAGAATTTATAGCTCTTTCACATGCTTTGGCCTATAAAGACAAAATTTATAATATTGATGGTTACAAAGAAGATAAAAATAAATTTAATGTTGATAATATACATGTCTATGTAACTAAATGTACTTTTAATCCGAGAACATTTTATCGCCTACTTAAAAGATCTTCTCCAAATACAAATCTTTTAAATACACACTTCAAAAATACTCGTTATAATTATAAGAATCGTCCTCTTATAGTCTCTGATGTTAATCTTACATCCCGTAAGTATTATAAGCTTTCAGATAAAGAGCTTAAAGCAAAGTCACCGAAGTACTATTATACTTTTGCTAAAAAATCTAAATGTCGTTAATTTAAAGTTGTTCTACAAGGTAAGAGCTTTCTGAACAATATGATTGTAGAAAGTCTTTTGTACCATCAGTATAATTAATTTGGAAATTCACAATTCCTTGCTCTCTTCCCAAGATAAACACTCTCTTTGTCTCATTACTTGGTGATTTATAGAATTCACCATCGCTATCAAGAACTCTTAAAAGTGGAACCATCATTCTATTATTAGATAGACCATTAAAGCTAATATCAGCAATTGGTTTATTTATATTTAGTTGAATTACACAGTCAGTTGTAGCTACCCTTTGATCAAAGTGACTAATCACTTCTCTTGTATAGGCCTCGCTAGGAACAATGATCTGCTTCTGATTTGCTCTACCAATAAAGATCTTTTCTCTTAAGTGATTTAACTGATAGTAGTTTCTAGTTGCGTGAGGCAAAAGATTGTCTTTTAACTCAAACATATTAAACGACTTCATCTTAAGACTAGAGTCATAGTTTATTGGTGTGATCTCACCTTTTGTAATATTTAATAATTGGTATTCATTTGATAATAAGTTCTCTTCAAAAAGAGCAACAGACTCATTACTAATTTCTTTATAAAAGTTATAGTCGTAATAAATTTCTTCATCTACGACATGAATAATTTTATTTGTTATTTTATTTTTATATGTTTTAAAGCTAATAATATGGTTTCCAGCTTCAACTCCTACAAATAGGATATAAGTAAAATCAGAATCTTCTCTTGAAACAGCTCTAAGATTCTTATTAAGATATAATTTTCTTTCGTATCTAGAATCAACCCCAAGCTCGATATCTTCTGTAAAGTTATCTAATTCCACCATGATAACTCCACCTAAACCTCTCAAGTTTTGACTACTCATTAGGTTATTAAAGTATGTTCTTTCAATTAATGGAATACCAATTGAGCTGTCTCCGTTATCTAGTACTAGATCAATTGAGGTTGGTAAGAAGTCTCTAGCGTTTATAGTTACTCGTCTTGAAGCATTTTTTGAATTAATTTGATATTTAAAATCTACTTTTCCTTCTACATCAGAAGAAATATTTGTATTGAACTCATCACTATATATAAGATCAAAGTTCATTACTGCCTTATCTTTACTTCTAGTAGTTAAGTTAAAGGCGGTAATTGTTCCATATGATGAATAGCTTTTTGTATTAGGATTTTGATAGTATTCACCATTAACTTCTTCATCATTATCTAAGAAGCTATTTTTATTTTCATTATTTTGAGTATTCATTTTTGGTCCTATAGAACCATTTGTCTTCTTTTTAGCTGATTTTGCCTTAGGCCTAATAGTCTCTGCCATAGCAATTAAGTTATCAATATCATTGATTTTGCTAGGAAGATTGGATTGAACGGTATTTGCTACCCCAGAAGAATTGACCTTAACATCGGTATTACTTTTTGATGGTTGCATCAATTGAATACCCACTGCTGTCTTCTTTAGACTTTCAAGCTTCTGCTCAACTACAGATTTTTGACTCTCAGCAGAAGTTTCTTCTTCATTTGAGTAGTCATAGAAAGTCAGATCCATACTATTATTATTTGTTTTATTTTTAACAGACCTTTCAGGTGCAGCTTGTGCATTAGAAATTCTGTCATCAACTTTTTTCATTTCGATTTTAGCAATTAATGCTTTTGCTCTCTCTTTTGGATAATTAACATTATCTAGTAGAGCAACTAATTTAACTTCTTTAATCTTATTTACTTTTTCAAAAGCTTTTAACTTAATTGGATCTGTTCCATTAATTGTTAAGTATGCTTCTTCAAAAATCGTATCTTGATTATTTGTTTTAGTATTTTTAACTTTTACTACTTTCTCTTCTTCTATATTAATTTCTTTTTTTAATTTTATAAATTCTACTTGTTCAGAACTTGCGGCTTGTATTTCAACATTTATAAGCTTTCTTTCATCAATATAGTTAAGGTTTTCAACATCAGAAGTATCTATATTAACAATTTCATCTTGCTTATTCTTTATCTTAGACTTTGAAAATTTTGCAATGACCTTAGTTTTTTCATTAGTAATGTTCTGTATGGCCTTTATTAATACAGGCTCTACATTAGGCTTGGTTGATTTTTTATTTATCTTTTTTGGAGCTGCTTTAAATTGTTTAAAGTCGACAGAACTAACATAACTCTCTAGTTTTGTTTGGGTATCAATACGATTCATCACATACGAGAATGTAAAAATACTAAGAGTTAATGTTAAAAAAGTAAGCTTAAGCATTAATAGTATTTTATAAAATTATGAATTTTTTTAAAGGGCAGGAAGGCCTTTTAGGTAAGTTTGTGATTAGCCATGTTAATTTTGTGAATATTCATTGCAAATATTAGTGACTAGTCAAAAAAAAGGGCCCGATTTCAGGCCCTTTTTCTTAGTTTTTATGTAACTCTTTAAGCTTAATTCTTATATCTGCTCTTTCAAGTTTTCTTTTAAATTTAATTTGATCAATACTTGTTAATTTATCAATCTCAGAAAGTCTTGATTGAGCTTTTGCCTTCGCAGACTTAGCTCTTTCTATATCAATATCCTCAGCTTTTTCTGAAGTAGTAGATAGTACAGTGATTTCCTCACCTAAAACTTTGACTAGGCCACTAGTCATTGAAAAATGTCTATCACCCATTCCTGTTTTAGCAGTTAAAATCCCAGTACTCACCTCAGATAAAACATGAGTATGATCTTTTAAAACATTAATTTCACCACTTGTTGTAGGAATGAAAAGTTCATTACATTCCATCCCTTTAATCACAACACCGTTTGGAGTAAAAATGTTTAATTTAAAATTACTCATTACTTATCCTTATAGAGTTTTAGCTTTTTCACGAACATCATTTAAGCTACCAACAAGGTAGAATGCTTGTTCTGGAAGATCATCAACTTCACCATTTAAGATTGCTTTGAATGCTTCAATAGTGTCTTCAATCTTAACAAATTTTCCTTCTAAACCAGTAAATTGTTCAGCAACAAAGAATGGTTGAGATAAGAATTTTTGAATCTTTCTAGCTCTTGCCACAACAAGTTTATCTTCTTCAGATAATTCGTCCATACCAAGGATAGCGATAATATCTTGAAGCTCTTTATACTTTTGAAGAACCTGTTGAACTGCACGTGCAGTATTATAGTGATCTTCTCCAACAATATCCGGAGATAAAATTGTAGATGTAGAAGTAAGTGGATCAACCGCTGGGTAAATACCAAGTGAAGCAATTGCTCTTGAAAGTTCAGTTGTTGCATCTAAGTGAGCAAATGTTGTAGCTGGAGCTGGATCCGTATAGTCATCCGCAGGAACGTAAACAGCTTGGATAGAAGTAATTGATCCATCTTTAGTAGATGTAATACGCTCTTGAAGTGCACCCATCTCAGTACCAAGAGTTGGTTGGTAACCAACGGCAGAAGGAATACGTCCAAGAAGTGCAGAAACCTCTGAACCAGCTTGTGTAAAACGGAAGATATTATCTACGAAGAAAAGTACATCTTGTTTTTCTTCATCTCTAAAGTACTCAGCAACAGAAAGACCAGTTAATGCAACTCTTGCTCTAGCACCTGGCGGCTCGTTCATCTGACCATAAACAAGTGCAGTTTTTGAGATAACTCCTGACTCACTCATTTCATCAAAAAGGTCACGTCCCTCTCTCGTTCTTTCTCCAACACCAGCGAAAACAGAAAGACCACCGTGTTGTTGAGCGATGTTGTTAATAAGTTCCATAATAAGAACTGTCTTACCAACCCCGGCACCACCGAAAAGACCAATTTTTCCACCTTTAAGATATGGAGCAAGAAGGTCAATAACTTTAATACCTGTATAGAATGGCTCTAATTTAGTTGATTGGTCAGCAAATGTAGGTGCTGGTCTGTGAATATCGTAGAATTTTTTTGCCCCTACAGGACCAGCTTCATCAACTGGGTCTCCAGTAACATTGATAATTCTACCAAGAACTTCTTTACCTACTGGAGCTTGAATTGGCTTACCAGTATCTAAAGCTTCTTGTCCACGAGCTAAACCTTCAGTAGCATCCATCGCAATAGTTCTAACCATGTTATTACCAAGGTGAGATGCAACTTCAACGATTAGGTTACCCTCTTTATCACTAATAGATTTATTAGTTAGTTTAAGTGCGTTGTTAATTTCAGGAAGTTTTCCATTTGTAAACTCAACGTCTACAACTGGTCCCATTACTTGTCTTACAATACCTACGTTTCCAGACATTTTATTTGCTCCTTAAGAGTTAAGTGACTCAGCACCAGATACAATTTCAGTTAATTCAGTTGTAATCGCTGCTTGTCTTAATTTGTTTGCTGTTAATGTTAAATTTCTAATCATATCTTTAGAGTTATTAGTAGCATTATCCATTGCAGTCATTCTTGAACCATGTTCTGCTGCAATTGCGTCTAAAACACTTGTAAAAATAGTCGTGTTAAAAACTTCTGGAATTAAGCTATCTAAAATAGACTCCGCACTTGGCTCATATAAGAATTCAACAGGGAACTCTTGTGCCAAAGTTTCTTTATCTTCTTCAGACATTGTTAGAGGTAAAATTTCTTTTACTGTCGGATTAAATTCAATTGCTGAAACAAATGAATTAAATGCTATTACGACTCTTCCGATTTCATCAGCTAAAAACTTCTCAGATAATTCTGTTGCAAGTTTCTTAACTTCAGAAAACTCAGGATCTGCTTTTTCAAACTCGAAAGTTTTAGTCTCTAAAATACCATCTCTTTTTAATAACTCTTTTACTTTTCTACCAATATAATAAAATTCAAATTCGTTATCTTGGTTATTGCTCATATATCTTTTAACTTCTTTATAGAGCTGAGAGTTATATCCTCCACATAAACCTTTATTTGAAGAGATAACTAAAACAGCTGTTTTAGTATTATCTTTTGCTTCAAGATAATTATGTGAATAGTCTTGAGCTAGAGCCGCTGCAATTCTTACAGTGTTATCTAGCTCATTAGAGTATGGCTTAAATCCTTGAATCTTAGCTTGTGCTTTTGATAGCTTCGCTGCCGAAACTAACTTCATCGCACTTGTGATCTTAAGAGTAGACTTTGTACTCTTGATCCTTTTTTTAAGCTCTTTTATATTCGCCATTACTTAACCTTTAAATTAATAATTTGCGTTTACAAAACTCTTTATTGCATCAACTAGTTTTGTTTCAGTTTCAGCAGTAATTTGTTTTTCAGTTCTAATAGATCCAATAACATCTGAATGCTTAGACTTAATAAAATCTAAAAGTCCATTTTCTGCTTCAGTGATTTTTGTCTTATCAATTCCATCGAAGAAACCTTTAGTAGCTGCATAGATAGAAATAACTTGGTCTTCAACTTCAAATGGAGAATATTGTTTTTGCTTAAGTAGCTCTACTAATCTTTCCCCTCTTTCAAGTTGTCTTCTTGTTGCTTCATCAAGATCTGAAGCAAATTGAGAGAATGCTTGAAGCTCTCTATATTGAGCAAGGTCTAGTCTTAATGTACCAGCAACTTTCTTCATACCTTTAACTTGAGCGGCACCACCAACCCTAGAAACAGAGATACCAACGTTAACAGCTGGTCTAACACCTGCGTTGAATAAGTCTGACTCAAGGTAGATCTGACCATCTGTAATAGAGATAACGTTTGTAGGAATATAAGCAGCAACGTCACCCTCTTTCGTTTCGATAACAGGTAATGCTGTTAATGAACCAGCACCAACATCATCACTCATTTTTGCAGCTCTCTCTAATAGTCTAGAGTGAACATAGAATACGTCCCCTGGGAATGCTTCACGCCCTGGTGGCCTTCTAAGAAGAAGTGATAATTGTCTATATGCTTCTGATTGTTTTGTTAAATCATCATAAACGATAAGAGCATGCTTTCCACTATCTCTGTAGAACTCACCCATAGTACAACCAGAGTAAGGTGCAATATATTGAAGTGGAGCTGTTTGAGATGCAGAAGCAGATACGATAATTGTATAATCTAATGCTCCAGCTTCTTTAAGCTTTTGATATACTTGTCTAACTGTAGATTGTTTTTGTCCAACTGCTACATAAATACAAACAACATCTTTACCTTTTTGGTTGATAATCGTGTCAATTGCAACAGCAGTTTTACCAGTTTTTCTATCTCCAATGATAAGCTCTCTTTGTCCTCTTCCAATCGGAATCATAGAGTCAATAGCTTTAATACCTGTTTGAAGTGGCTCATGAACTGGTTTTCTTTTAATAATACCAGGAGCTTTAATTTCAATATTTCTATATTCATTCGACTTGATTTCACCTTGTCCATCTAGTGGCTCACCAATCGCATTAACAACTCTTCCAAGTAGTGCATCACCAACAGGAACCTGAACAATTTTATTTGTTCTTTTAACTGTTGATCCTTCTTTAATTTCTACATCACTACCAAGAACTGCAATACCAACGTTATTAGTTTCAAGGTTAAGAACCATACCTTTAACACCATTATCGAACTCAACAAGTTCTCCGGCTAATACATTCTTTAATCCAAAAACCCTAGCAACACCGTCACCGATAGTTAAAACTGTACCAACTTCATTAACGTCAAGTCTTGATTCAAAATTCGAGATTCTTTCTTTAATGATGTTTGTAATTTCTTCTGGTCTCATAGTTGTACTCATTACAAATTTCCTTTATATAGTTATTCGCCAATTATCATTTCTTTGAAATGTTTAAGTTGATTATCAACTGAAGCATCTAATTGTAGATCATCAACAGTTACTCTGTAGCCAGCAGTAATATCTTCTGACTTAATATAGTTAAGTACTGGCTTTTTATCTCCAATATACTTTTTAAGCATATCTAGAAGCTTAGCCTTATACTCTTCAGAAATATCATCTGATGCACCTTCAATAGTTCCTCTTAAGAAACCTTTTGCTTCGTCATCAATTACGATAATTTCTTTAAAAATTAATGGAAATAAACCAATTCTTTTTTCAGCTATTAGATATTTAATACACTCAGTGATTAATGCAGATAAGTTAGCTTTCTTGGCAATGTCCTCAAATACTGCAACTTTTTCTTCAGTTGTAAAAACATCTAAGAAAAGTACATTTTCAAGTTCATTACTAGCATTGATGATTTCAGTTAATTTTGTAACTTCTTCAGCAATATCAATATTCTTATCTTTACCTAGTTCTAAAAAAGAATGGGCATAAACTTTAGCAATAGTTTTATCTTTCATGCTTTAAACCCTTCTAAAACTTTTTTTGTTGCATCTTCAGCAAGGTTCTTATCATTTTTTAAGATTGCCTTAGCTTTAGAAATAACATTATTTAAAATAGATTCACTTAATGAATCCATTTGTTGCTTTCTTTCTGCTTCAACTTTTAAAGAAGCATCTTCTTTAAGCTTAACAATTCTTTCATCAATTTCTTTTGAGTAGTGTGATTGAAAGTCTTGTACTTGCTGATCTACATCGCTCATAATTTTATTGATTTCATCTTTCATTCCATCAATTTTTTTCTTCTGCATTTGCATCATCATTTCAGCTTCTTTAGCCTTAACGTTTGCACGATCTAGAATAGTTTTAATTTCGTCAGACTTATTTGAGAAATAACCTGTTAAAGGTTTTTTAAGTTTCCAACCTAAGAATAAAAATAGAATTCCAAAGTTTAAAAAAGCTGGAAGAAGATCAGTTGGACCACCACCAGCAGCAAAAAGATTATTTGAAATAAGAGCTAAAGTAAGAGTTACTAATTTCATTTTTCTTATCCTCTAGTTAATTGATTCACAAGATTTGAAGCAAGACCTTCAGCTTCATTTAAAATCTGTTCTTTTTTATCATTGATGTCTTCAGCAACTTTCTTTCTCTCTTCGTCTACTTGAGAGTTAACTTCTGACTCAATTCCTCTGTAACGAGCTTCTTCTTTTTTAATGATCTCTGTTTTTTGCGTATCAAGATTTGTTCTTGCCTCTTTAGTGGCTTGAGAAATCTTTTCCTTATACTCTTTGGACATCTTATTAATTTCTTCAAATTTTGCTTCAGCACTATCCTCTAAACCAACAGTTTTAGCCGTACGAGTTTCAAGAACATTTTGAAGATGATTAAAGAAAAGTAACTTTCCAAGAATAAAAGTAATAACAAAAATAACGAATTGATAGAGCAAAGAACTGTCTGCTCCTAACTGTGAAAAAATAGCAATCACACTATCCATAGCAATACCTTGTAAATTTATTAATAAATCAATGGTATTGAATATTCTTAAGGGCTTACATAGTCAAGTAAGAACTTACTTTTTGTCTTTCATTTTTGTTACACCGTGGAAAATAACGCCCTCCTCAACAATAAGGCTTGGTGATGTAACTGTACCCTCAAAACGTGCGGGCTTTCTAATTTCAACACGGGATGTTGCTTTTATATTACCTTTAACGGTACCAGAGATAAGAATAACGTTGGCGTTAATATCTGCATTAATGATTGCACCTTCCGATACAATTAAAGTGTCATTAGAAAAAATACTTCCAGTTACAACACCAGAAATACGAACTACACCATTAAACGAGAGGTTGCCTTCAAAACGACACCCCTCGTCAATTATTGCACAGATATCATTATTTGGAATCATTGCTAGATCTCCCTTGATCTATATCAATAATTATCTTTTAACTAAGTATTCAAAGATATCATTGAATTCTGCTTCATTGCTAAACTTAATAGAAATTGTACCAGCACCCTTCGGATTTGTCTTTAGTTGAAATTGATACCCTGTTCTTTGCTCAAGTTTATTCTTTAATCCATCTAATTTTTCATCAAAAAACTTATTAGATTGGCGCTCTTTAGTAGGTCTGTGCTTTTTAATATTCTTTTCAAGCTCTCTAACAGACCAAGACTCTTGAACTGCTTGGTGAGCTAAATTCTTGGCCTTATCATCATTTTTAAGAGCTGCTAATACTTTCGCATGACCAAAGCTTAGTTCTTCTTTTTGAAGAAGTTGAATAACTTCTCTTGGTAATTTTAATATTCTTAAAAAGTTAGCAATAGTAGATCTTTCTTTACCAATTTTCTTTGCTACTTCTTCTTGAGTTAATTCAAATTCATTCATTAATTTATAATAAGCTAGCGCTTCTTCAACACAGTTAAGATCACTTCTTTGAACATTTTCTATAATGGCCATTACAAGTGTTTCTTTTTGAGTTGCTTTTTTTACTAGTACTGGAACACTTTCAAGACCAGCAAGTCTTGCAGCTCTTAATCTTCTTTCTCCAGCTATAACAATAAATTTTCCATCTTGCTCACTAACAGTTATTGGCTGAATAATTCCATTTTCTTTTATTGATTGTGATAACTCTTGAAGATCTTGATCTTTAAAGATTTTTCTTGGTTGTTCTTTATTTCCTTGAACCATAGAAATAGGAACTAACATTGCTCCACTAGCACTTGGTTTATTTTCAGTGGCTTTTGATGCAGCTGATGAAGTACTTGCACTTGATCCAAGAAGAGCTCCCATACCCTTTCCTAGTGCTGATTTACCTTTCGTTGTGTTTTGCTTATTCATCTCTCTCTTCCTCTCAATTAAATTTGATAATCATCAAAGCTTGGAATATCCATTTGTGTGTTATGTTGGTTATAAAAGCTTTCTTTAACTTGTGACTTTTTTATAATTTCTTTTGCAAGATTTAGATATGCTTCACTACCCTTTGAGGTAATGTCATATATAATTATTGGCTTCCCGTGACTTGGGCATTCAGATAACTTTACGTTTCTAGGAATGATTGTTTTAAAAGTATCTTCTTCAAAATGATTTTGAATTTCTTCAGCTACTAATTTAGAAAGATTATTTCTTCCATCATACATAGTTAAAAGAATCCCTTCTCTTTCAAGGTTAGGATTTAAATTTTGCTTGATAAGCTTAACTGTATTTAAGAGTTGAGCTAAACCTTCCATTGCATAGTATTCAGTTTGTAATGGAACGATATATGAATCGGCTGCAGTTAAACCATTAACCGTTAAAAGACTTAAAGATGGCGGACAGTCTATTATTATATAGTCATACTGAGATCTAATAGTTTCAAATGCATTTTTAAGTTTTTGCTCTCTAGCAAAAGCATTCATTAACTCAACTTCTGCTCCAATTAAATTATTATCAGATGGACAAATATCTAATAGATCTAATTCTGTTTTATAAATACAGTTTTCAATATTCTCTTCACCAATCATTGCGTGGTAGATATTTGAGTTAGTAAAACTCTCTTTATCAACGCCTAGACCTACGCTTGCATTTCCCTGAGGATCTAAGTCAACTATTAATGTTCTTCTTTCTGCTGCTGCTAAACATGCTGCGAGATTGACGGAAGTTGTAGTTTTACCTACACCACCCTTTTGATTTGCTATCGCAATAACTTTTGCCATGTGTGTACCTCTCTCGATATCTTCTTTTTAAATAATTGAAGAAACTTTGACAAGCTTGTTGTCAGTAACTGTTCCATGTGGAACATTTTTATTCTCAAAACCTATTATTAACCGTTTATCAGTATTTGGCACGAAAATTTCTTTCTCTTCTATGATTTTCCAGTCTCTTAATGCAACCTGTAATGACTCTTTTTCCAGTTCATAAAACCCAGGTCCCTTATAAAAGAATACTTTTATTTTCTTACTTGTATTAATTCTATTTAGGAAATCACCAACTTTGCCTACGGCCTTAAGTGTACATATAACTTCTTTATCAATTAATACGTTTTCAATTCTTGAGTGTAGAAAGTTTACGTTATTAAGTCCCAGCTTCTGTGCCATTTCGCCGACAACTGTACATTTTTTATTTCTTGTTTCTATACCAAGAAATTTATAATCTGGTTTTAACTTGGCCATTGGGAGTATAGGAAAACCACCACCAAAGCCTATATCAATCATAGTCTTCGAATTATCTAGTGATTCTTTAAATACTTTAGACTGACTATATATTTCTACAGAATCAATAATCTGTTTATTATAAAAGTCGTCATACTCATTGATTCTAGTTAAATTAATAGTCTTATAGTCTTCTGTTAATAGCTTAAAGTATTCTTTTGCAAATTCTTCCATTACAAAGTACTTCCTGCAACAGCTGCTAATGTAGCTGGACGAATACCCTCTATTCTACTTAATTGCCCAAATGTTTGAGGCTGGATCTTTTCTATTCTGCGTTTACATTCAAAAGAAATATTCTCTGACTTTAGTAACTCTCCCCATTTAAGCTTCTTATTTTCTAATTTATTCCATTTTTTTGAGCTTTCATTGGATTTATTAATATAACCTGCATACTTATTGCTAATAGCTAGGCAATTAATTAAGTCCTCACCCACATCTAGTCTTAAATAATCAAAATAGAGCTTTAAGGTATTAATTGGGTCTAAGTTTGCCTGTTTAAGTAGTTCAGACAAAGAAATTCTACGTGGTATTTTTATTTCATTATTTACTAAAAAAGCATCATTAGGACTAATATATGTATTACTAATAATAGAGCTGAATTTAATAAATAGATTATTAAACATTTCATTATAGTGGTCATGAAGATTATTAAGACCTAAAAGCTTTCTATAGTTGTACATTCTTAGAATTGAATTATCTTCTCTTATATAAAGTCTATTCTCACTTCTAGCAGTAAAAAGCCTATATGGTTCATCACGCGTATTAGATACTAGGTCTTCTATCATAACTCCAATATACGCTTCTTTTCTGGAAATAATTAATGGATCCTTATCCATAATTGCTAAAGCAGCATTAGATCCGGCAATAAGGCCTTGGCCAGCGGCCTCTTCATATCCAGATGTTCCATTAACTTGTCCAGCGAAGTATAAACCAGGTACTTTTTTATGTTCTAAAGTCATATTCAGCTCGGTAGTATCCAATACGTCGTACTCGACAGCATAACCGTATACTTCTATTTCTGCTTTTTCTAAACCCTGTATAGAATGAACTATTTCATCTTGAACATCACGTGGAAGAGATGAAGATATTCCACTTGGATAGAATGTAGTCTTTTCTAAGGTTTCAGGCTCAACAAATACGTGATGATTATTCTTATCTGGGTATCTAGCAGCTTTATCTTCAATTGATGGACAATAGCGAGCCCCAACTGCATTAATTTGTCCATTATACATAGGAGATTTATCTAAATTATCTCTAATGGACTTCATAGTCGCTTCATTAGTTCTAGCGAGATAACAAGAAACTTGCTCTAAATTGCGCTCAAAAGGATTATTAAACTTATAAAAGTTTCGAACAGAGCTATCACTAGGTTGCTCTTCCATAACACTCGTATCAACAGAGCTATACTTTAGCCTTGGTGGAGTTCCTGTCTTAAATCTTTGTGTAAGAGTCTTTATATTCTTAAAGATACCTTCTAATGATCCAGAGCTTTCACAATCTACCCTACCACCTAGAGTTTGTTCACTTCCAAGATGCATCTTACCATTGAGAAATGTACCAACAGTTAGTATAAGTTTTTTTGCTTTATATTTATTATCAAGTGAAGTTACATTAAAAATGTTATTTTCTTTATCTATATCAATAATCTTATCAAGAATTATTGTTAGATTTTTAATCTTTGAAAGTTCAGATTCAGCAAATTTAGAATAAAGATTTTTATCAATTTGAACTCTTGTAGACTGGACTGCATAGCCTTTTGATTCATTTAAAGTTCTAAACTGAATTCCGGCCATGTCTGCAAGCTTGGGCATAATACCACCCAAAGCATCTATCTCTCTAACAACTTGGCCTTTACCAACACCACCAATGCTTGGATTACAAGGAGCACTGGCTAAACCAATACCTGGTATAGAAATTAAAGCTATATTTAAATTTGTAAATTGACTGGCGATATGTGCTGCTTCTACACCTGCATGACCACCACCAACAATAATTATGTCGAATTCATTCATAAAAAAGTTCCACGTAGAACATTATTTACCAATACAAAAATTATTAAAAATATTATGCAAAACGTCGTCGGGAGAAACTATACCAATTAACTCAGAAATACAATCACCTATGGAATTTAATTCACTTGAAATTATAGAAATATCACTTTCCACCTCAGATAAGTCACTGTAATTACATACGAGTTCATAAATTTTGGAGATCTGATCTTTATGTCTATTTAAAACTAGTGGGTTTTGAGAAGTAGCTAGTAAATATTTATTATTTACACTCTCTTGTATAAGCTTTGTTATTTCAGTAGCTTGTGTCAATAAATTGCATTTTACTGGTTCTATAGGACCATTTTTTACTGGTTCTATAGGACCACTTTTTTCTGGTTCTATAGGACCACTTTTTTCTGGTTCTATAGGACCACTTTTTGCTGGTTCTATAGGACCACTTTTTGCTGGTTCTATGGGACCATTTTTTGATGGTTCTATAGGACCACTTTTCGCTGGTTCTATAGGACCAATTGATTTAATGAAATCCTCAAGATCCCCATTATAATTATCTATATGAGTTATTATGACTAAATCTGGATTTATACTTAAGTATGATTTTAAATCTGCATTAATCTGATTAGGATTTAAAAGAAGAATCTTAAAAAAAGCTTTATTGGCCTTGTCTTTTGATCTTTTTATCCCCTCATTTTCAACTTTATCATCAGATATTCGAATACCTGCTGTATCTACAAGTTTAAAATAGTTTCCATCTATATTTATAGTCTCTGTTATAAAGTCACGAGTCGTTCCTGCTATATCAGTTACAATTGATCGATCATCACCTAATAATTCATTAAATAGAGTCGATTTTCCTGCGTTTGGATCTCCAAATAAAACAATTTCAGGAGAAATTAGATTTTCAGTATTAGAAACTTTTTTAACAAGTTTATTAATGATAGCTTTTAAGTCTTTTAAACTATCATTGAAGTTTTTTTCGGACTGTTCCTCTCCTACATCATCTAAAAAATCAATTGATAACTCGACAGCTGATCTATGATTTAAGAATGCTTTATGAAGTTCAATATAATTATCTTGTAGATCTCCTGATAATAAAGAAAAACCTTGGTTCAAAATAAAATTAGAGTTGGCATTAATTAATAAATCTAATCCTTCAACCTGAGAGAGAGTAAGTTTATTGTTTTTTAAGGCCCTATAGGAGAATTCACCTGGTAATGCCTCTTTAAATTTATATTGCTTTTTAAAAAAGTTAATAATTCTTTGCACATTAACTTTATTTCCATGAACGGAAAGTTCTAATACGTTTTCACCTGTATAAGAATGAGGTCCTTTGAAGTAAGTTAAAACGATTTCATCTAGAAGGTTTTTATTTTGGTCTACAATTTTCGTAAAGTGTGCAAATCTTGGCTTTATTTCTTTTAAAACAAAGCAATCTTTGAAAATCTCAACATCTTCAAAACCACTTAAACGAATTATTGCAATTGCAGTATTAGAATTAATATTAGTACTACAAGCAATAATGGGTCCTGAAGATGTTAATAATTCCATTAAGCTCTTTTATAAACGTAAAGTTGTTGCAACATCCCTACTAAAGTTGAAACGAAAATATAAAGAGTTAGTCCTGCTGGAAAATCTTTCATAAAAATCGCAAAAATTAGTGGAACAAACATCATTACTTTTTTCTGAACTGGATCAGTTGTCGTTGTTGGCATTAGTTTTTGATTAAGAACCATAGCAAAGGCCATTAATACAGGTAGTATGTAAAATGGATCTTTAACTGATAAATCACTTATCCAAAGCATAAAAGGTGCACCAACTAACTCAACAGAAGAATAAAGAACACGGTAAAAAGCAAAAAAGATTGGCATTTGTAGTACAAGTGGTAAACATCCACCTAGTGGATTAGCACCTGACTTTTTAAATAATGCCATCGTTTCTTGTTGCATTTTTTGAGGGTTATCTTTGAAACGCTCTCTAACCTTATTAAGCTCTGGTTGGATTTCTTGCATCTTCTTCATAGATTTAAAAGACTTATACTGTAATGGAAAAGTCAGAAGACGAATTAAAATAGTTAAAAAGATAATAGCAATTCCATAATTTGGAATTACTGTGTAGAAAAACTGAAGACCACGAAGAATTGGAATTGCAATAATACCCCAAATTCCAAAATCGATAGATAAATCAAGTTTATGACCTAAGCTTTTAAGATAATCATATTCTTTTCTAGTAAATACTTGTTTAAAGTCTAAGTTTTTAACTTTTTCGTTTGTAAAAAAGTTAAACTCACCACTTTCTGTCGTTTTGAATAAATATGGAACTTCTTTATCAAAAATAGTTGCTAGCATATGATACTCATTATCAACTGAAGCCCATTTAATCTTCTTATCTCCACTATCCTCTGTAGACATTGGAATTGTATTATAATCAGAAGCATAATAACCAAAAGAAGATTTAGGTTGTGAAAATGCCATAAAAGATGATCCTTCTTCACCTTTCTTAACATTTCCGTAAACCACCTTATAAGTAAACTCATTCGTAGATTGAAAAGAGTAATTAAGAAAACCTTTTTCATCTAACTTTATATCTAAATTAAGGTTATATTTTTCATTAAATAACTTTGCACTAGTATCGTCTTGAGAAACTAAACTAAAGCTTAGTTTTTGAAATGATTCATTAAAGTTAAATAATAATAAGAATGAATTACTTTTAAAGTAATCTGAATAAATTGAATTATTTTCAAAAGAGTTTGCGTTAATTACTTCTAAATTACTATTTAAAGTATAAGAAGCAATTTCATTTTTTAGAGTTAGTTCAGAAATTTTTTCAGTTTGAATATCAGTATTTTGTTCAGAAGCCTTAATTTCACTTGAACCTGAATTATTTTCGGTAGTTTGTGCAACTTTTTTATTACCGTCTTTCATAGTTGCTGAATAATCAACTTCTGGTGCGAAAAAATACTGCCATCCAAATAAAATAACACCACATAGAGCAACTGTTAAAAAAGCACGTTTTTGATCTTCTTTCATATATATTCCTTAATTTTTTTGAAAAGCTTAATTTTCATTAGGTCTAACAAAAACCTTATAAATTGTCATGATTTAGATTTATTTAACAATCCATTTAGTCCGTGTTCAATATCTTGATTTAATTCTTTATTGGAGAGGTTCTTATTAAAGGTTCTATTATTAATTACAACTACAAAGTCCATTGAGTTCTGAACAAGTTTTAAGGAAGACTTTCTAAAGTTTTCTCTTATTAATCTCTTTAATTTATTTCTTATGATAGCGTTGCCGGCTTTTTTGGATATTTTAAGCCCTAAGCGTGAATTTTCACACTGATTGTGGTTGTAAAAAAAAAGAAAGTATCTGGATTTAAAAAGTGAGGAGTTTGAACGTAAATTATCAAAGTCCCCACTTGTTATTAAACGAAAGTTTTTTGAAAAATTATTTATTTTGTTCCAGTTGTTACTGTTAATCTTTTTCTACCCTTCTTTCTACGTGCTTTAATTACGTTTTTACCACCTGGAGTAGACATTCTTTTTAAAAAACCGTGCTTTCTTAATCTTTTTGTTTTCTTTGGTTGCCAAGTTCTTTTGCTCATATACAAATCCTGTTTTGTTAATTTAATGAACTGATATAACTATAAGATAAAGCGCATAGGGTCAATAAATTTTTACGAAAAAAAATAAAATCATTTTCATGATTGAAAAAAACTTTTCCACATGCTAATTTGCTTGTCCACACACAAATTGAAATTGAGGTATAAGAGAGATGTCTGATAATTTTCCAATCAATCACTTCTTTTCGTTCGCAAATGACGAAAAAAGCTTAAAAAAAGACAGTAATTTCAACAATTTAACTTTAAACTCAACTGAGAGTAATTCTTCAGCTATGGCAAAAAACGAGCTTGGCAAAAGTGCCGATTTTTTGACAACATCTAATTCAAGTAATCAAGAATGCTGGGATTTTGACACTGAAGAGCTAAAAAGTATTAATGATGAAATTCTAATTCAACTTAAAGAGAGTATTCCTACTAGTAAGTATAGAACTTTCTTTGAAAACACATTCACAGTAACGCAACTTACTGAAAATACAATAGTTTTTTCTGTGAGTACTAACTTTATTAAGAAGATGATAGAGAACTTCTACATCAGCACTATTAAACAAATTGTATTTGATTTACTTGGTAATTCTTACGAGATTAAAGTTAATTTATTTAATAACAATAAAAAAGAAAGCGATATCAGTGACTTAGCATCTTTCAAGACTGATCTTCCAGTAGGGAAAGTGGCCAAGAAAACTAGCTTTAAATTAGATTTGGATCAACCAAAGACTAATATGAACGACACTATTAACTCTGAGATTCATAAGGCCTTAAAACCAAATAATATTATTGGAAACAAAATTGATGAGAAAAAGAGTTTTGATAATTTTATTGTTGGACCTTCAAACAATATGGCCCATGCATTTTCACAGGCGGTAGCAAAAGATCCAGGTAAGGTTTATCCGCAACTCTATATATACGGAAACTCTGGGCTTGGTAAAACTCACCTACTACATGCAGTTTGTAATTATATTAAAGAAAAAGATCCAACTAAAAGAATTTGTTTAACAACTGCTACTGATTTTATGTCAGAGATGGTTATGGCAATTCAAAGTAGTATTAATGGTGGAAATAAAGTTAATGACTTTAGAAGAAAGTATACTGAGATGGTAGATGTTCTAATAATTGATGATATCCATGAATTACAAGGTAAAGCTAGAACACAATCTGAATTCTTTTATATCTTTAATGAATTACAAAATAAAAATAAACAATTAATTTTTACATCTGATAAGCAACCAAATGAAATAAACGGTCTTGAAGATAGAATTAGCTCAAGACTATGTTCAGCAATTTTAGTTGATATTCAACAACCTGATATTGAAACAAGAATTGCTATTTTAAAGTGTAAAGCTGCTGAAAAAGATATTTATTTAGATGATGAAGTAATTAATTTAATAGCTAGTTCTGTTAAATCAAATGTTCGTGAATTAGAAGGTAAACTAATTAAGCTTGGTGCCTATTCTGACCTAATGAACATAGATATAGACCTAGAAATAGCTAAAAAACAATTAAATATTACTAATGAGGACAGTTCAAGAATATTAGATATTAATCTAATTTCTAACTCAGTTGCTGAATATTTTAAAATTCCTATCGGTGATATTAAAGGTAAAACACGTAAAAAAGATGTCGCTCTAGCAAGACATATATCTATGTATATGAGTCATAAAATTTTACGTATCACTTTGGAAGAAATTGGATTTTATTTTTCTAATAGAGATCACTCTACTGTTATACATGGTATAAAAAAGATTGAGGATCTAGTTAAAAAAGACTCAACTATATCCCATAAAATTTATGAAATAGAATCGAAATTAAACTAAAATTCTTTTAATTAGTACCGCCAGATTGGCGGTATTTTTTTGTAAAAAAAAGTTTTCAACAAATAAACAATATGTGGAAACTGATAAGTAAAAAAAAAAGTTATACTTATTAACATTCTTGATAAAAATGTGAAAAACCATGAGTACTCAGCGCAAAATATGACTACTCAAGCCATATAAAAATCATTTATGTAGATAACTAAGCTAATAACTAACTTAAAACTAAAGAAATAAAAAAATATAAGATTGATATACGAACTTAGCAAAAAAATATTTTAAAATTTTATGGAAAACTAGGAAAACTAAAGACTATAAGTATTTACAATTATTACATTTATGAGGTTTATCAACAATCCACATGCTTAATAATAATAGATATATAAATATAAATATTATTATATTAATAAATAAAGCTATTCCCTCACTTGATAAATCAATCAAAAGTAATTTATAACATCTAAGAACTAATTTAGGACTGACTATGAAAATATTAATACAAGCACAAGAATTAAGAAATTCACTAAATAAAATCTTAACGGTAATTGATAAAAGAAATGCAAGACCAATTTTAACCAATTGCCTGATTGTAGCTGAAAAGAACAGGTTAGAATTAATTGCAACTGATCTTGAGGTTACTGCAAAGGTTATGATGAATGCTGATATCGATGAAGCAGGTTCGTTTTGTATTAATACTAAAAATATTTTTGATATCGTACGTGAATTACCTGATGAGCAATTAGAAATTGAAATTAATCAAGATAAAAATATTTTAGATCTTAAATGTAAAAATATAAATTATTCACTTTTAATCACTTCAAGTGATGAATATCCACAAGTAAACTTTGATAATAGTGGAAATCCCTTTAAATTAAATTCACAAAATTTTTCTAAGATTATTGCAAAAACTAGTCATGCAATTTCAAATGATGAAACAAGAATTAATTTAAATGGTATTTACATGCAAGAACTTGATTCTAAATTAAGAACAGTTGCAATTGATGGGCATAGATTAGCTCTTTTAGATTTACATAATTTTAATTCAGGTAATACTAGCCTTAGAGACGGTGTTATTATTCCTCGTAAAGGTATTGTAGAAATTAAGAAGATCGCTGATTCTTTTGAAGATGCCGACCTTACAATTTCATTAGATGAATCTTTTTTATATTTAAATGCTAATGATGAATACTTCTTATCAGTTAGATTAATTGCAAGAGAATATCCTAAGTATCAAACTGTTATTCCAGCTAAAACATCTTTTACTATGAAAGTTGATAAAGAATCTCTTTTAAATGCTGTTAAAAGAATTAAGATCCTTTCAAATGAAAAGACTAATGGTATTAAATTAGGAGTACAAGCAGAGACTCTCACAATCTCTGCAAACCATCCTTCATTAGGACATGCTAAAGAAGAATTACCTATTTCTTATTCAGGTGAAGAAATTGAAATTGGTTTTAATGCTAAATATATGATTGAGACATTAGCTGTACTAGAGAATGACGAGATCATTTTTGAATTTAATAATGAGTTAAGTCCTGTAATTTGTCGTTCTGAAACAGAGCCAGATTTCTTAGGAATCATCATGCCATTAAAACTATAGATGAATTTTTTAAAATTAAAGAGTCTACAAGTTACCAACTTTAGAAATTTAAATAATGATATAGTTCATTTCAATAGTGGTATAAATTGTATCTTTGGTAATAATGGAAATGGTAAAACAAATTTATTAGAAGCAATTTATTATGTCTGTCTTAAAAAATCATTTCGTAAAAACACTAGTTTTCAACAAATAGTAAGTGTAGATAGTGGAAAACCTGAAATATTAATTTCTTCAGCCTTTGAATCACAAAACGAAATACTTACGGCCTTAACAGGTAAAATAACATCAAAAGAAAATCAATGGTATCAAGATAATAAAGCATTAAAATCCAAACCAAAGATACCTGTTGTTTTTATTAATCCTTTTGATTCTTTTTCATTTCATACGATACCGGCTTTTAGAAGAAGTTGGGTTGATCAAAATTTATCCTTGGTATCTGAAGAATATAAAAGTGCTCTCAGTAAATATAATAACGTTTTGAAACAAAGAAATGCCCTACTCTCAAAGAAGCCACATAAGTTTTTAGAACAGATAAAAGTTTTAGACGATCAAATGGCACTCTATTCAAAAATATTAATTGATTTAAGATTACATTTTATAAGTGACTTAAAAATTTACTGCAAAGAAACATTTAAAATTATTTTTGATGAATCTCATGATTTAGAATTAAAATTAGAATCTAAATTCATAGATGCAACGCAAGATAAAATAAAAGAATATTTTGATCAAAATAGAGAAAAAGATGTAATTATTGGCCATACTTCCTATGGAATTCATCGTGATGACTATGTGTTTCTTTTTGACGGTTTTAACTCCTTTGAATTCTGTTCTCTAGGTCAACAAAAAATGAGCTATTTGAGCCTCATATTTGCCTATATAGAGCTTTTTAGATATAAATTTAACTCTTACCCTATTGTATTGATAGACGATGTCTCAGGGGAATTAGACAGTCGTAGATGGAATAACTTGATTAATTATTTGGAAGCCAAAGATTTTCAAGTCATTATCACTACGGCCAATGAAAATTTTAAAGTTGAATTAGAAAAAATTTCCAATTCAAAAAAACTATATATAGAAGACGGTTTTTTGAAGTAACCGTTTTAATATGAAAGGGAGTTCATTCATATGGATCAGGCACCTGAATCAATTTCGAAGGTCAGTTCAGAATACGGCGCAGACAAGATTAAAGTTTTAGAAGGATTAGAGGCAGTTAGAAAACGTCCAGGTATGTACATTGGTGATACTGGAATGAGAGGTTTTCATCATTGTGTATATGAGATCGTTGATAACTCAGTTGATGAAGCATTAGCTGGTTATTGTTCAGAAATTAAAGTTATCATCCATGTCGATAATTCTGTAACTGTTGTTGATGATGGTCGTGGAATCCCAGTTGATATACATCCTCAAGAAGGAATTTCAGGAGCTGAGATTGTTTATACTAAACTTCACGCAGGTGGAAAGTTTAATGAAGATGATGGTGCATATAAAGTTTCTGGTGGTCTTCACGGAGTTGGTGCTGCAGTTGTAAATGCAATGTCTGCTTGGTTGAAAATTGAAGTTAAGAAAAAAGGTAAAGTTCACTTCTTGGAATTTAGAAAAGGAGTTGCTACTGCACCGATGAAAGTTATTGGTGAATGTGGTGAAGAAGAATCAGGAACATCTGTAACTTTTAAGTTAGATCCAGAATTATTTGAAGTAATGGAATTTGATTATGAAAGACTTGCTAATAGATTCCGTGAAATGGCTTTTTTAAATAGAGGACTTAAAATTTCAATCAAAGATGAGAGAAATGATAAAAAAGAAGTTTTCCATTTTGAGGGTGGTCTTTCTGAGTTCGTAAATTATTTAAATAGAGCTAAAACTGCAATTCATAAAAAACCAGTATATTTCTTTCATTCAAAAGATGATTATGAAGTTGAAATTGCCATGCAATGGACTGATAGCTTTTCAGAAACATTAACTGGTTATGCGAATAATATTAATACTCCTGGTGGTGGTACCCACGTTTCTGGTTTTAAAACAGCATTAACACGTGTTCTTAATAATTATGCTAAAGACAATAATGTTGTTAAAGGAAAAATTTCTTTAACAGGTGATGATATGCGTGAAGGTTTGACTGCAATAATTTCAGTTAAATTAGCAAATCCTCAATTCGAAGGACAAACTAAAGACAAATTAGGAAGTAGTGAAGTTGAAGGTATTGTAAATTCACTTGTTGGTGAAAAATTAAAAACATACTTAGAAGAAAATCCAAGTGTTGCAAAAACTATTATTAGAAAATCAGCTGACGCAGCAGCTGCTCGTGAAGCTGCAAGAAAAGCTCGTGAATTAACGAGAAGAAAGTCAGCAATGGATTTTGGTGGTCTACCTGGAAAAATGGCAGATTGTCAGGAGAAAAATCCAGAATTATGTGAATTATATATTGTGGAGGGTGACTCTGCAGGTGGTTCAGCAAAACAAGGTCGTGATAGAAAACATCAAGCTGTTTTACCACTTAAAGGTAAAATCTTAAATGTTGAAAAAGCACGTTATGATAAAATGCTTGGTAATGACGAAATTAAAATGCTTGTACAGGCAATGGGTACTGGTATTGGAAAAGAAAACTTTGATGTTTCTAAACTTCGTTATTATAAGATTGTCATTATGACTGATGCGGATGTTGATGGTTCACACATTAGAACTCTTCTTCTTACTCTATTCTATAGACAATTTCCTGAGTTAATAGAAAGAGGTCATATTTATATCGCACAGCCACCTCTTTATAAATATAAGAAAAACAAAAATGAAGAGTATCTAAAAGATGAAAAAGCTTTAGAGAAATTTTTAATTACTACAGCTTTAGATGATTCAGAAATTATTATCGATGGTGATAAAAAAGATAATGATGAAATTGAAATGGTACTTAATAAGTACAAATCATATACTTCATTATTAAATTCTTATGATCGTCACTTTGATAGAGATTTATTAAAGAAAGTTGTTGAACAAAGAAAATTAGATCTTCAAACAATGAAATCAAAAGAATCATTAACTAAAATTATTGATGAGTTGATGGAAAATATTAAAGCGGACGAAAATCTAAAACTTAAAAACTATACTTTAACTATAGAAGAAGATCCAAAGCATGATTCTCATTTAATAAGAGTTCAGGTGGAAACAGCTTTAAGAACTAAAAAGTTTAAAATTTCTCCAAACTTTGTTGATTCAGCAGAGTACCAAGATCTAATTAACCATTATGAAAGTGTAAGCAAATATTTAATTTCTAAATTTGAATACAAAACTGAAAAAGAAGAAGAAGCTTTTGAAAGTCTTGCTGAATTTGCTGAATATGTAATTAATTCTGGAAAGAAAGGTGCTTACATTCAACGTTATAAGGGATTAGGTGAGATGAACCCTGATCAATTATGGGAAACAACAATGAATCCTGAAAATAGAACGCTACTTAAAGTAACTATTGAAGATACAATTGATGCTGACCAGGTATTCTCAGTTCTTATGGGTGATAGTGTTGAGCCACGTAGAGAATTTGTTGAATCAAATGCCTTAAACGTAAGAAACTTAGATATTTAATTAAAGGAATATATAAATGAGTGATGATAATAACAACACACCAGAACATAATCATGGAAATATAACAAACCTACTTATCCAAGATGAGATGAGAGAGTGTTATTTAGATTACGCAATGTCTGTTATTGTTGGGCGTGCCCTTCCAGATGTGAGAGACGGTTTAAAGCCAGTTCACAGAAGAGTACTCTATGCAATGCACATGCTTAATAATTATTCTAGTAAACCTTTTATGAAATCAGCACGTGTTGTTGGTGATGTAATTGGTAAATATCACCCGCATGGTGACTCGTCTGTTTATCAAGCAGTTGTAAGATTAGCTCAAGATTTCTCTATGAGATACCCAGTTGTTGATGGCCAAGGAAACTTTGGTTCTATCGACGGAGATAATGCTGCAGCCATGAGGTATACCGAAGTAAGGATGAAAAAGCTTGCTGAGGAAATGCTAAAGGATATTGATAAAGAGACAATTGATTGGCAACCAAACTACGATGATTCATTAACTGAGCCTAGAGTTTTACCAACTAAAATACCTAACCTTTTAATTAATGGTTCAGCTGGTATTGCTGTTGGTATGGCAACAAATATTCCACCACATAATTTAACTGAAATTATGAATGGTCTAAAGACAGTGCTCGATAATAAAGATGTTTCTATTGATGAATTAATGCAAATTATTCCAGGACCTGACTTCCCTACTGCAGGTGAAATTCAAGGAACTGCTGGTATTAAATCAGCATATCATACTGGTAAAGGTGTAATTCAAATTCGTGCAAAAGCAGAAATTGAAGTATATGGTAAGCAAGAAAGAGAAAGAATTATTGTTTCAGAAATTCCTTACCAGGTTAATAAAGCTAGATTGATTGAAAAGATTGCTAAACTTGCAAGTGATAAAGCCATTACTGGTATTTCAGATATTAGAGATGAATCTAGTAAATTAGGAATAAGAATTGTTATTGATATTAAGCGTGGTGAACCTGCTACAATTATTTTAAACAAATTATATAAAATGACTCAAATGCAAGTTTCATTTGGGATTATATTCTTATCGATTAAAAATGGTCAGCCTAAGGTAATGAACCTTAAAGAGCAACTTCAGTGTTTTATTGATCACAGAAGAGAAGTTGTTATTCGCAGGACTATGTATGAGTTAAAGAAAGCTAAAGCTAGAGCTCATATCTTAGAAGGTTTAAAAATTGCAGTTGAAAATATTGATGCAATTGTTGAACTTATCAAAAAGTCAGAAGGTCCAGCACAAGCAAAAGCGGGATTAAAAGAAACTTACAAGTTATCTGATATTCAAGCACAAGCTGTCCTTGATATGAGACTTCAAAGATTAACTGGTCTTGAAAGAGATAAAATTATTGCTGATTATGAAGCAATTATGAAAGAAATCGCAAGATTAGAAGAAATTCTTGGAAGTGAAGATCTTATTCGTGGAATTGTTAGAGATGAATTTGATGAAATCTTAGAGTCATATGGTGATGAAAGAAGAACAGAAATTGTTGCAAAAGCTGATGAAATTCAAGTTGAAGATTTAATTGCTAATGAAGAAGTAATTGTGACAATTACACACAAAGGTTACTTAAAGCGTATGCCTGCTGACACTTATAAGGCACAAAAACGCGGTGGTAAGGGAGTGAAAGGTGCTTCAAGTGAAGATGATTTCTTTACTTCAATCTTTACAGCAGAAACTCATGATCAAATTATGTTCTTTAGTGATAAGGGAACTGTTTATACGCTTAAGGTTTACGAGGTACCAGAAGGCTCTAGAACAGCTAAGGGTAGAAATATTGTAAATCTTATTCCAATGAAGAAAGATGAGAAAATAAGAGAGATAATCTCTGTTCCAAAAGATTTTACAGATAAGTACTTAGTTATTGCTACTGAAGGTGGAACAATTAAGAAAACTAAATTAGATGAATACTCTAATGTTAAGCAATCTGGGATTAGAGCAATCAAAGTTCAAGATGATGATGCTGTTATCAGTGTAAGAATCACAGATGGTAAAAAAGATGTTCTCTTATGTTCTACATCTGGAAAAATTATTCGTTTTGCTGAAAGTGATGCTCGTTCTATGGGACGTGTTTCTCAAGGTGTAAAAGGAATAAGTATTGGAAAGGATGAGAAAGTTATTGGTATGGAAATTATCGATGATGGCGTTGAGATTTTATCAGTAACTGAAAAAGGTTATGGAAAGAGATCAAGTGCATCTGAATATAGAAAACAATCACGTGGTGGTAAGGGTATTATTGCTCAAAAACTAACTGATAAGACTGGTGAAATTATCCAAATTAAGCCAGTTGATGAAAGCCAAGATCTAATGATTATTACAAATAATGGACAAGTTATTAGAACTAAGATTTCTGGTATTTCATTATTAGGTAGAAATACACAAGGTGTAAGACTTATTAATTTAAAAGAGGGTGAAGCTGTAGTAGCTATTGAAAGCTTAGCAGAATCTGATGAAGAATAATTTATTCTTTAAATTAATTATAATAATTTTTATTGTAGGCTGTGACTTTTCCTCCGGCCTACATAAAGATATCTTAAAAGCTCAAGACTTTATTAGTGAGAGAAATTTTCAAAAAGCTGCTGTCACTTATGAGGGAATTCTAAAAAGAAAAGCTTCTAAAAATATTCGAATTAAAATTCACTACCAATTAGCGGAAATATACTCAGTTTATTTAAACAATTATGAAGCTGCCTTAAAAAATTTGAATAATATAATTATTGAATCAAATGAGCCGCTTTGGCAGGTTAAGGCCTTAGAAAAAATTGGTGATATAAGTTTTGAAAATTTAAAAGATTATGATAGTTCGCTAAAAACTTATCGAAAGCTTAGTCGATTTATTCCAAAATTAGAAAAGCAAGATTACTATATTTTTAGATACTCTCAGTCTTTATTTCATTTAGGTCGCTATGTTGAAAGTGATAAGTTGATGAAAGATTTAACCATTAGTTCTAGTGGTGAACCTAAAATTAGAAGTTTTTATTATTTAGGACTATCCCATTTTTATCGTAAGGATTGGGATGCTTCTATCTCATATTGGTTTGAATATTTAAAAAGAGAGACCAGAAAAGATCATATTATTAATGTTAAGTTTCTAATTGCAAATGCTTATGAAAGTTCTGAAAACCTTAAAGAAGCCTATAATATCTATTATTCAATTATTGGTGAATATCCTAATCCAGAAGTTATAAAGAATAGGCTAAATTCTCTTTATCAAAGACGTGTTGCTAGAAAACGATGAGTGAAGAGAAAGAAAATACTAAAAAAATGCTCAAAGTCTTAGGTCTATCATTAGGTCTACCATCAACTGTTTTAGGAATTGGTTTAGTGGTAGTGTATTTGATTCAAAATAATTTTATCTCTACCCCAATGGGTATTTTTATTATATTAGCAGTGATCGGAAATATATTTTGGTTAATATTTAAAAACTTAAAAAAATGAATAAACTACCCTACTACATTCTCAGTCTCTTAAACTATATTGCGACATTGTACGTAATTGGTACTTCACTACTTATTAGTGTTTCCATATTTTTCGTGGGAGTTTTGGCCAATCAATATATGTTGCTGCGTGGCGTACAGGCCATTACTGGTGAAAATCAGAAAAAATCATTCTTTCTAGTGCTGAAATTTTTTATTTTAATAGCTGTTTTCATTTTTGCGATGATAACAATGAAAAAACACCTCCTGATTTTAACATTTTCCTATATATTTCAATTGATTATTCTTGTCTTAAGTATTAAAAGAAATAGATAAAAAAATTAAGGATATCCTATGAGAAGTGTATTACTTTTTGCGTCAATTTTGTTTTCAGCCCCAGCTTTTGCTAGTGGTGGTTTTACATGGTTAGGTGGAATAGCACATGGCCTACATATTCATGAGCACACAATTACTTATGCATTTGTTTGTTCATTACTTTTAATTGGTGGAATTATTTATCGTGCAAAAGCCAGCTCAGTAGACGCAGCTATTGTTCCTGATAAAGGAATTAGCTTTAGAAATATTTTTGAAAGCTTTGGTGAATTTCTTTATAACCTTGCAGTTAGTATTATGGGTGAAAAGGAAACTAAAAAATATTTCACACTTATCGTTACTCTATTTATGGTAATTTTCTTTAATAACGTTATTGGTGTTATTCCAGGTTTTTTACCTCCTACTGATAATTTAAACACAACATTAGCAATGGGTATTTTCGTATTCATTTACTATAACTATCAAGGTATTAGAGTTCAGGGTTTAGTTGGACACATTAAGCACTTCTTAGGTCCAGTAGCTTTCCTTGCACCATTAATGCTTGTAATCGAATTAATTTCACATGCAGTTAGACCTATTTCATTAGGTCTTCGTCTTAAAGGAAATATGGAAGGGGATCACTTAGTTCTTTCTATCTTTTCTGATTTAGTTCCGTACATTGTTCCGATTCCATTTTATGCACTTGGAATTTTCGTAAGTTTTGTACAGGCATTTGTATTTACCCTATTAACAATGATTTATATAGGTTCAGCAGTTGAGCATCACGATCATGAGGCTCACTAACATTTTTATTTAAGGAGAAAAAAATGGAAAACGCTAACTCACTTTACGCATTATCAGCAGCTTTAGTTCTAGGACTAGCAGCATTCGGTGGAGCATTAGCTCAAGGTAAAACAGCAGCAGCAGCTTTAGAAGGTATCGCAAGAAACCCAGGTGCTCAATCTAAGATTCAAACTCCAATGATTATTGGTCTTGCTCTTATCGAGTCACTTGTTATCTATGCACTAGTTATTGCATTTACTTTAGCAGGTAAAATCGCTTAATTAATTCTTTAATAGATTAATTATAGAAGGCCCAGACTTAGTTCTGGGCTTTTTTTTGGCTCTCTCTAAGACTTTTTAATAAATAAAGCATTCCCAAGTAATTAGCAGAATTCTTTCCGTATAAATTAAATGCTGTTCCGTGATCTACACTGGTTCTTAAAAATGGTAAGCCCAAGCATAGGTTAATTCCAATTAAGCCATTATATAGCTTATAAGGTGCTAATCCTTGATCATGAGAGGCATAGATAAATAGTTTATTCGCACTAATACCTTGCATATGAATTGTGTCTGCAGGATATGGCCCTGTAAAAGTAAGCTTAGGAAACTCACTTTTTAGTTCTTTAATACATTCATTCAGAACTTCATCAGTATTGCTTATTAGGCCATTTTCACCGTTATGTGGATTAATACCACTAAAGACAACCTCATCAACATTCTTAAAACTTTGAATTTGATTTAATGTAACTCTCACTTTATTTAGAATGTATTCCTTAGTGAGTGTTTCTTCAATTTTAGAAATAGCAATGTGATCAGTAAGTAGTAGGCAATTAAAATCAGGTGAAATAAAATTCATACTTATAGATTGATTTTTAAAATGTGATCTAAAATATTCTGTATGTCCATTAACTAGTTCACGATTATAAATAAGCTGATCTTTTGAGGTAGGTAATGTTACCAAATGATCTTTAGAATTAATGATATTGAGAATTGATTTTAAAGCAATACTTGATTGTGGCTCAGAATCATCTTCAAGTAACTCAAGTTTTAAATTTGTATTATAAAAAGATAAGTTATCTTCTGAAATAATGTAATCTAGAGAGCAGCTTTTAAGAACATTTTCTAAGCTGCTTTTAAATGTAAATAACTTAAAGTTTTCTTGAAAAGCAGAGTCAAAGCATAAAAAAGCCTTTAAAAAAACTTCTAGGCCTATACCCTTCTCGTGTCCTTGTGAAACATAGATCATAAATTATTTAAAACGTAATAATTAAGTGACTCTCTAGAGAACCAATTTTGAATAATCTTCTTAGATTTTTTTATAAATAATTGATTATAAATCGCCTCTTTCTGTCTTAAATATTCATTAGATTCGGCGAGATCCTTTTTGGAAACATAAAAAATATGAGTCGTTCCATCTTTGTAATAAGGTTTAGAAAAACTACCTTCATTAGTTTTTGATAATAAACCTTGAAGATCTTTTGGTAAGTCATCATTTTTAAGTTTACCAAGGTTATTAGTATCAAAATCTTTATAGTCACTAGGAATGTTTCCAGTCTTAATATACTCATCTAAGTAAACAGTTACTTCAGCTTGTTGTCTTTTAGATAACTCTCTAGAAAAAGCAAAGTCAGTGATTTCATAGATAAAAGAAAGTGATTTCTTATTATTAGTTTGGTTGTAATATGTATTTTTAACTTCTTGATCAGTAATGTTAACAAGTGGTGAAATTATTCTTGAATAGAAAATGCTATATTCCATACCATTTCTAATTAATTCAAAATATTCACTAAAAGTAATTCCCTTACTGTCCAGAAAGTTAATTAAGTCTTGTCTTCTAAGACCTTGTCTTTTTTCTGTTTCAGTAATTCTTGATTCAACACTATCATCACTTATAACAAAGCCAAGTTCAGAAAGTTTGTCTTTGATAATATAGTTATGTTGAAGAATCTTTAAAATATCTTCAGTGTCATATTTTTCTTGAGTAAATATTAAAGGTGTAACTTCCTTTCTAAATTCTAAAGTATTGTTTACACGATTAATCTCAGACAAAGTAATAACTTTATCATTAATTACTCCTGCTACTTTATCTAGTAAAACAGCATATGAATTAAAGGAAATTATAAATAATAGTAAAAGTTTTAAATTAATCATCACCTAAGGTTTTTACTATAAATTTTCACGTTTGACTTTTTGCGCAGCCCTGCAAAGTAGTCCTCAATGATTTTATCTCTTTTGATATCATAGATGATTTTTTTGTACATTTTTTCATCAATTTGTTCGTAAGTTTTAACACCTAAGATCTTAACAATATGTCTTCCGAACTGTGTCTTAAAAGGCTTAGTAATTGTTCCAACCTTTTTACCTTTAATTGCTTCATAATATTCAGGAGTTAGCCTGGTTCTTGGTTGGTATCCTAAATCACCACCTGTTGTTGCTGAGTTAGCTTGATTAAATCTATTGGCAATATCTAGAAAATTGTCTGGTTTTTTAACAACTTCATTATAAATATTTGTAGCCTGCTCAAGTGTTTTAGCAACTTCATCTTTACTTGGTAGTGCTCTTTGTCTAATTAAAATTTGAGCAGTTCTATATTCAGGGTTTTCTTTATAATAAGCTTTTACTTCATCATCACTTACTTTAATTTTTTTAAGCTCACCCTCTAGGTCTTTTGAAATTTGTGCATGATAAAGAATGTCATTCATTTTTTTAATAACAAATGGCTCTTTATGAAGTCCTTCTTTCTTAGCTCTTTCAATACCAATGATTCTATTTATTAAATCATCTAATGAACTTTCTAAAGTTACCTTCTTAACTGCTCTTGCAAATTTTAGATTATCTTGGTGGTATCGATATAGTTCTGCTTTTCTAATTTCTTTTCCATTAACTTTGGCGACAACTGGATTCTTGTCAGCAGAGAAAGAATTAAAAGATAAAATTAATGTAAGAGTTAAAAGAATTTTCATTTTTCGATTTCCTAGTTTGATTTAGTCTTAAATATATTCTAATAAAAACGCTAACATGGTTCTATCTGCATCGCAATATATTTCGAAAATTCCAACAAACTTTCTAAGCTTACACGCTCTTTAAAATGACAAATAACAGAGTAATTTGGTTTTAAATTGTATACCTTTGGTCTTTCTAGAAAAATAGGAATGAGTTTGTCTCTTATCTGAGACTTTTCATCAAGTTCCTTCTTATTAAAATTAAGATGAATCTGCTTTGAAGTAACTTTTATAGAATCAATTGGTAGTTTATTAAAATAATTCCGTGCAGCTAATATGGTAAAAAGGTTATTTAGTTCCTCAGGAATTGGACCGTATATATCACTTAGCTCATTTTTAATTTCATCTAACTTCTCTAAACTTTTTGCACCAGAAATTTTCTTATAATACTTAAGACGAACACCTGAGTTATCTATATATTTACTATCGATATATGAGTTGAATGGTGTTTGAATTTCAATATTTCTTGATACTTCATTTTTATTATTTTTTAACTCATTTATAGTTTCTTTTAGTAGCTCCATATAAAGCTCTAGTCCGATATTTGCAATATGTCCTGATTGTTCTGCACCTAAGATATCACCGGAACCTCTTATCTCTAAATCAGATGTTGCTAATGAAAATCCAGATCCCATATCAGCATAGGTTTGTAGAGCGCGAAGTCTTTTAGCTGCTATTTGAGAAATATTTCTTTGAGAAGGAATAGTAAAATAAGCATAAGCTTTTTTGTCTGAACGACCTATTCTTCCTCGTAATTGATGAAGTTGAGAGAGGCCATAAGTATCAGCTCTGTCTATAATCATAGTATTTGCTGAGGGTATATCGATACCAGACTCTATAATGGTTGTAGCCACTAAAATATCATATTTGTGATTATAAAAATCTGTTATTCTTTTTTCCAATTCACGCTCAGGCAATTGCCCATGGGCATAAATAATCTTTGCATCAGGATTTAATCGCGATATTTTAGCAGTATAATCCTCAATGTCTTTAACCTTATTGTGAACAACAAAAATCTGACCACCTCGACCGAGTTCTTTATTTATTGCGTTTCTTAAAGTATTTGCATCTTCTTTAATGAGGTAAGTCTTAATTGATTGTCTTTTTGGAGGAGCTGTTTTGATTAAAGATAAATCTTTTATACCAAGAAATGACATCTGCAATGTTCTTGGTATTGGTGTTGCTGTTAAAACTAAACAATCTAAATTCTCTTTAAATAATTTAATTTTTTCTTTATGGGAAACACCAAATCTTTGTTCTTCATCGATAACTAATAAACCGAGATCATGATATTTGATTTTATCAGAAAGTAATTTGTGGGTTCCTATTATAATATCGACTTTACCTTGCTCAAGTCTTTGTAAGATATCTTTTGATTCTTTAGGCGACTTAAATCGAGATAAAAATTCTATATTTACAGGGAAATCCTCAAACCTTCTAAGAAAACTATTATAGTGTTGAAAAGCCAGTACTGTAGTCGGAACTAGAATAACCACTTGTTTATGATCTTCAACGGCTTTAAAAGCAGCACGCATAGCAATTTCTGTTTTACCAAAGCCTACATCTCCACAAATAAGTCTATCCATTGGCTTGTGAGAACACATATCACTTATGACATCTTCGGTTGCACTCGCTTGATCAGGAGTATCTTTAAATTTAAATTTATCTATGAATTCATAAAATAAGTCACTCGGTTCAGAAAATTGATACCCGCGTTTCATTTCACGTTTTGCTTGTAATTCAAGTAAATCAAAAGCTAGTTTTTTAACAGATTTTTTGGCCTTATTCTTCTCTAGATCAAATTTTTTACTATTTAAATTTGCTACTTTTACATGTGCTTCAGAGCTAGAATGTTTTTGAATTAAATTAAGTTTGTAAACTGGAACATAGGCCTTGTCCTCACCTTCATAATGGAGAACAACAAAGTCACCTTTTTGATTACCAATCTCTATAGTTTCGACACCCTTATATTGGCCAATACCAAGGCTCTTGTGAATAACGTAATCACCTTCTTCAAGACTTGCTAGTTGATCTGCAAATACATCTTCAGAGAAGTTAGCACTTTTGGTTTTCTTAATCTTTGCAGTATAAAGATCTGATTCATGGACTATAATTAACTTTTCAGATTCGTAAATAAAACCGTGTTCAAGACTACTTTCTAAAAATATAATTTTATTTAGAAATTGTTGATTCTCATAATAATGTTTAAATTTTTCAACATTCTCTTTGTTCTGATAGACAAAAAGAATTGTATTACTTTCTATCGATTTCTTTTGAAGGTATTTCCCAACATAATCAAAAAGCTCTTTCTTATTCTTATGATCAATTTTTGAGAGTGATAAAATATGACTTTTAAATGGTATTGGCTTTAAAGATATTGACTGTGTGATGTCTGTATCATTATGAAGATCGATATCATTCACAGATAAATAGTCTTCAACTACAAGATCTCTTTTATAAATATAGTTTGGATCTGGTATAATTTCATCATTATCATTTTCTATATTATCTTCGTGAACCTCGAGAAGATGAGTAAATTCTAGCTCAAAAGAGTCTTTAATGAGTTCTTTATTAAAGATATTGAACTCATAATTAAATGAATTTAAAAAATTATAAAAGCTAGTGCTTTCTTCAAGAAAGAGCGAAAAGTACAAAGGAAAGTTTTGAAATAGATTATTAGAATTAATTGATTCTATTATATTTTCTTTAGTACTTTGTTTGTTCTTTTGTGATGGACCAATTCTTGGAATTTTATCCAAGAAGTTTTTAACTGTGTTCGAATTTAAAAAGGCTTTTGGTGAAGGCAAAATTGTATAGCTTTCAAGCTTTTTATCTTTGAGTGTTCGTAAGCTGTTTTTATCAATTTCATGAATTTCTTCAATCAAATCATCAAAGTAATGTATTCTAAAAGGTTCATTATCAATTGGATAAATATCAAATATTTCACCTTTTTGAGAAAAGGTACCTGGTTCTTCTACTGTCGGGTTTTTTTCGAATCCAAGTGAAATAAGTTTTTTGGATAACTCGAAAGGTGAAATTATATCATCAACATTTATATTTAGTGTGAGTTCTTTTAAAGATTCAAGCGTAGGAATGTACATTGCCAATGCTTTGTATGTTGTAAAAACAGCATGATCTTTATTTTCAATTACTTTACTAATACATAAAAACCTTTCAAATAAATCTCTTTCAGAACTATAAGCTCCTTCAAATATTTGACTTTCTAGGTCGGGAAAGAAAAGAGCATTGTTTTCTTTTTTAAATTTAGAATAAAATTCTTCTGCTCGATCACTGTCCTCAAAAACATATACTTGTTTTTTTTTGTCAGATATAAAGTGATTATTAAGAAATATCCACTGCCAATCGCTAAATCCATTGATTTTTAAATTTTTTGAGTCTTGAATTTTAGCAGAAAGGCCTATTTTTTTAATCATAAAGCTTTTATTTTCAATGTTTAATAATTTAGCTAATCTATATATCTATTTATATCAATTTAAAAGTTATACATGGAAGTTAATTTAATAAATATATCATTAATAACATTATTCTTACTTAGCTTAGTAATGGTTTTTGTATTCTTTAAAGTTAAAAGAAGCAGTGCTCAAGATAGTAAGTTCTTAGTCAATAGATTGCATTTTGCTACTACACTAGATTTATCGATTGAAATAATTCTCTATTTGATATTGTTGTACTGTATTCAAAGTAATAATGAGCTGAAATATCTACTAATTGGGACGTTACTTATTATTACATTTAAAGGTTTTAAAGATGAATGAAATTATCGCCTTAGTTGGCCTTTTCATTATATCTCTTTTAAGTCCTATAATGATTAGGTTTTTTAACAACCTGGTTGATCTTATTGATAAATCTACATTAAAAAATCCAATAGGATACCTGGTTGGAAGTACAGCTAGAAGTTTGGGTAAAAGTTTAGTTTATAAAACTGAATTAAATGTTGTTTGCTCTATTATTATTTTTACTATGATTCTTACAACAAAGGCTTTATTACTAAGTGTTTGGTTTGACTTTCTTAGCATTTATAAATTGCCAATGAACATATTTCTTTTGGCATTACTTTTTACAAAACTATTAACTTTTCTTTTCTTTTTTAATTACTCTAGGAGAATAAATACAACAGATATAATTATTCAATTAAGTAATTACTTTGTTTTTTTCATACTTGCTTGTTCTATTTATCACTTAGGTGCACAAACACAAAACCTAACCTTAATCTTTATATCGATAATTACATTAATGTTTGTTGATCTATTACTATTAATACGTATTGAAAAAATATTGGCAGTTCAATCTCTATTCCTAAAATACATATTTGAACTTATCAAATTTGGTCATAGTCTTGTATTAGTTAATATTTGTCTTAGTTTCTTTCAGCTTCCTAATGATATTAAAGTCATTTTATTAATATTCATACCAATATTGATTACCTTTTATGTGCACCTCTACTTTGGTAGAACTCTGAATAGTAAATTTCAAGGAATGAATAAAAAACAAGATAGACTTCTAGTAAGCATACTATTATTGACACTATTTATAGGGAGTGTTCTATGATGATAGTTTGGTCAGTCTTACTCATTGTTTTAATCTTGGTTCAAGAAACTATTAGTGAAAAAAAACATGTCAAGATGCTAAGCCATTTTTTAATTTTCTTCTTACTAGTGACACTTAAGTTTTATCTGTTTGCAACAGCGGTACTTATATGTGGCATCGTGATAGAACTATCATTATTTGAGTATTCGATATTAAGGTTAACAAAAGAGCGAGTACCTAATAGGTTTAGGCTAACTGTGTTTTTAAGTCTTATACTGGCAACCTTTATCAGCTCAACATTATTCATAAATCATAGCTCAATTCTAAATGATATAAGTGTAGACACTAGCTCTGATAAGATATTAAAATTCTTGGCATTTTTCATCTTAGGTATGTTTATTGTGACAAAGGGACGTAAGTGGAAACGATAAGTATTATACTCATTACATATGCTCTTTATATAATAGTTGCCAATAGTGACGATAAAAGTCTGCTGCGAGGTATTTATCAATTTGTATTGGGAATAAGCATTTTGCTATTAGAATCCAATTCGATAATGCTTTCTTTTAGTTTCTTTATTCTCATGTTTTTATTTATCGTTGTTTATACTCTGAGGAATAAAAATGTTTAGCTTGTTAATTCTGATATTTATATTCTTGGTAATTTGTAATGTTAAACAAATCAAAGCACTTCATCTCAATATATTCTTTCTTTTGTGTGCGGTTGTTTCATTTGTTTTTAAATTAAAGGGTATTTATTTTCAAGAATTAAGTGATTTGAATTTTTATCTTATTTTCTTTTTTGCTCTACTGAATTTTATTATGTTTTTAGTAGATTTGTTAAAAGAAGTACGAGTTAAAGCAATTGATGTTTTCAACTCTTACTTTTTTATATTCTTATCATTAGAAAGCAATATGATGACTTTTTTAATTGGCCTATTGTTTTTTACAATTCAATACAAAAAAGAAATTGAAATTAAGTCATTACGAGATTTTTGGGTGGTCTTACTTGTGCTGAGCTACTTAGTATCTCCCTCAATCTATTTGTATGGATTTATGGAGATAGTTTTAATTTCTTTGCTTACCCTATTTGCTTTATACAAAGATACAAAAAATATTTTCTATAAAATCAACTTTTTAGTATTGATGTTACTTTTATCATTCGAGGTAAGTGAGTTTGTTTATATTTACTTCATACTAATAAGTTTTCCATTGGTAATTCATAATTCTAAGTTTTTAAGAGATGCTTTAATCGAAAAAATACCACAGTCAGTAATGGTTTTTAATAAAATAGAACAATATTCAAAATTTAATAATAAACCAGTGTTTGAGTTTAAACGTGACTTAGCTCGCATTAAATCACCTTTGAAAAGTGAAATCCCAGTAATGCATTTAAATTTAGATACTAGGTATTTTATTATGCTTATATTTTTAGTTTCATTTTTTATCTTTATTCTTAAGTGGGGATGGAGCTTATGATTATTCATAAAAGTCTAGTTTCACTTATTTATTTAATTATTTGTATATCAAGTTTTTATATCCTTGATTTTGTTGGGATTAGCTTGGGTTTCAAATCTATTAATTTCTATACCAATATACCCTTGATAAACTTATTAATTCCATTATCAACTTTTCTTTTTATCAAAGAAATTAACTTTAAGAATGCTTTAGTAATTGCTTTAACAAGTTTATTACTTGCTTCAGGCGATCTGTTCACAATAATTGTTGTTTCCACATGTTTGATCGCATCTAGTGTTAATAAGAATAAAGTTATTCTTCCAATGGTTTCACTTGTGCTTCTTTTTGTTAACTTATTCTTTAGTCAGATTAATGAGCTTATTGCTGTTCTCGCCTTAATTGGTTACGGGGTTGCCCTTTTTGAGGCTAGTAGTGAGTATAGGTTTCCGATAATCATAGCTTTTTTATATATGTTAAATGCAGTTGACTCGAGGATAGATATTGATCTTATATTTCTTTTTATGAATATAATTTTAATTCTTTTTAACTCTGGGTTTAAAAAACAAATTCAAGTTAGCCATTATAATAGACTGTTACTAATTACTATAAGTACAATTATATACTTAATCCTAGATAAGACTCTAAGCACCTATTCTCCTCTATTATTAGTTTTATTTATTGGACAACAAGATATAGCTAATAAGTTTGAAAACGATTTATATAGGTCACCAGTTTTATTTTTAATTGGAATTGTATTCTTAGGTGTTCTCAACCAGTTGAGTGGATTTATACTAATACCATTCTTTATCTCATGGGCTTTATTTATTTTCATATTAATAAACTTGATATTTGAAAATAGAATTAGTGCAAAAGGATTTATTATTTTAACAGCAATTATACTAGTTTCTATCGGTGAGCTAAGTTTTAAAGGACTAATAGGTTGAGCTCATTTGAAATAGGACTATATTTATTTATTATTTTTTTGTTTTTATCAGAAAACATCCCGAAACTGAGAAAGTTTTTAGATCTGACATATACCTTAACGTTAATGACAGTAGGCTTTTTTGTTGGTGAAGAATATAATATAGCTTACTTAGTTTCGCTTGCAACAGTATATTTACTAAATCAAGATAGAGATAATAGTAGTACTATTTTTAATGCTCTGTTCACATTACTTTTATTTAAATCAACTTCAATGCTTGAATTGTTCTTTGTGGTTGGAAGTATAAAAACATATCAAGTTTTAATTACGAGACATGTCTCAACAAACCACCTTTTGAGTATTCTTTTTTATATTCTATTATTCTTTATTTCTCTAGTTAGTATAAAGATGAATCAGGCATTAGTTGTAATTAGCTTCTTATTATACCTGTATTTCGATAAGAACTTGATGCACATTAAAGAGAATATTGGAATAAAGTACCTTCTTTATCTATACTCACCATTTATTATAACTAACTTTATGGCGACTAATTCACTAAGTGTACTAAGTATATATTTGGTACCTTTAATGATCTTAATAGTTTTATTCGAAGTATATAAAGTTTTAATTTTATCTAAGAAAGCTCAAATTATAGAGAACTTATTTTTATTTAGTATTTATGGACTATTATTTTATGAAGTTGAAGAGATAAATCGTATAACTCTTTTTCTATTGATGTGCTCTGTGTTCACTCAGAAATATATACTTAATAATCTTGGTACCCTGAAATATATATTTTCAAGACTTGTTCCTTATAACCCGATCTTTTTAATCATGCTTTTTGTAATGAAAAAAAGTGATTTAAACATTACAATAGCATCAATTATCTTACTAACTTTGTTTGGTATTCAGCTTTTTGCTAAGAAAAAAGAACATTTCATCCAAAATAACTACCAAATCCACGACTCCTATATTCTTAATTTTACAGCGGCTAGTTTGTCTATTCTATTTATTATAATGGCCATTACTGTTAAAATATTTTTATGAGCAAATATAGATTTCGATTAAAAAATGGTCGTGTAATTGGTCCATTTCAAATTGAAGATATTCCTGAGCTAATTAATAAAGGTCACATAAATGGTGATGAAGAATGTCAGCTTTACCCTGTCGGTGACTGGGCTAAAATAAGTACGTTTGATGATATAAATAAATTATTCGAAAACGTTGGTGATACTAATAATAGTGAAGCAACTTTTGTTAAAAAGTTAAGTGAATTAAACTTAGGCCAAGACAGTGGTTTAGATGAAAGTACTACAGATTCTTTAACATCAAGCAATGATGAATTTAATACTGAGCAAATCAATTTTCCAAAAGAATTTTCTTTTAATGAAGATGATGGAACAAAGCCTCTCTCTGCAACACAACTAAATAACTTACATGGTGAGCAAAGTGAATCAACACCAGAAGAGGAACAATTAGAAGATGAAGGACTTGTAGAAGAGGATAATGTTGAAGAAGTAGATCCTACACTTACAGAAACTGAACTGAATACAAGAGCTAATATTAGAAACGAAGAAAACCACGATAAAACACAAATAAATCCAGATACGCTTAAGTACCTAGAGGAATTAAAGAAAGAACAAGATAAAAAAGCAGAAGAAGAAAGAGAAAAACTTGAAGCTCAAGCTCTCAAAGAACCAGAGGTTGACTTAGATAATGATTCTACACAGTTTATAAGCTTGGATCAGCTTAAGGGAGAAGTTAAAGAGGAGCTCGATGAGTCTATCTCAGAACTAAAGAAGGAAGCAAAAAAAGAAAAAATAAAAAAGAAAAAAGAAAGAATAAGAAAGAAGAAAGAGAAAGAAAAACAAATTGAAATTGAGGAAGAAGAAGAGGAAGAAGAAAGTCGATTAAAGAAAATTATTATTGGTGTAATTGTAATTGCAACGGCATTTATTCTATTAAGCCCTGAAAAAGAGAAGCCAAAAGGGCCACCACCAATAAACCTCTTAGACCCTGATATTTCATTTCCGACAGAATATGTTCAAGATAAAAATAATCCGGTGGACCCTGAAGAAAAATATAAGCAAGGGCTTATTGAATATTATAAGGGTGGTTATAAGAATAAATTAAAAGCGATTAAATTACTTAAAACATCTGTTCAATATAAATCAAAAGATAATAAAGCTATTCCATGGTTAATTTATTTATACTCAGACGTATTAGATAACTCGAATACTAAAATTGAAGATGCTAAAGTAATCTTTGATTTATCTGTAATACATAAAACTAAAGCAATTAATAATACATATTATGCCGCAGCTAAAGCTTATTTCTACCTTAAAATGGGAAAGGTTAATGCTGCTATTAAAATTATTGAAGAATTTGCGTCAATTGATGGAAATAAACCATCAGTTGAATTATTTATGGTTTATTTAAAAGCGTTAAGTGCTGGTGGTAATCTCGTTAAGGCTGAAGATATACGAAAAAAATTAGAAGGACTAAGTAAAAAGTCTTATGACATCTACACAACCCTATTTGATTTCTATGTTTTTAAAAGTGAGTATGAATTAGCTCAAAATATATTATTAGAAGCTGAAAAACAATTTAAAGAAGATGTTGGCTTAATGTTAAGAAAAGCAAAGCTTTTAATATACAAAGAAGATTTTAAATCACTTGATACGCTATTAACAAAGATAAGGTGGCAAGGTGCAGATGGCTCAAAAATATATTATTCACGATACTTAGAGTATAAAGGATTAGTAGCAGCATCAAATAAAAAGGTTAAAGAAGCTGCAAAGCTTTTTAATGATGCATTAAAAATTCATGAATCAGATGAACTTAGATCCAGATTAGCGGGCCTAAGCGAGTCAGATGATATGGAAGTTAATAAAGTTATTATTGAAAGTAAGGCCAAAGAATTAATAGCAAGAGCTAAAAATCATCTTGAAAAACTAAACTATAAATTTGCAACAATAGATGCTTTTAAGGCAAAAAGTATTGCACCAAACTATATACCAGCTCACTTGATGGTGGCACAAATACAAGTAAAACAAAGTCTTTTTCAAGAAGCGATTGAAGGCTTACAGGCCTTAAATAAAAAATATACCAATGATTCAAGTATTGCGTTTGAGCTAGCAAATGCCTATATAGAAGCCTATAAGTTTGATAAGGCTAAGCGAATCATTACTGCCCAGGCAACCCCAGAGAATCAAAATAACCCAACTTATTATACAGTCTCTGCTAAGTACTATGTTTATAAAGATATGTTTCAAGAAGCAGTAAACAAATTAAAATTAGCAATCAATATAAATCCTCTTAATGATGAGAATGTTTACAGGCTAGCAAAGGTATTTATGCGTTATCGTAAATACAACCTAGCGAGAAGATTTTTAAAAACTTGTATAGAGCTTGATCCAGCTAATGTTGATTACCGTGTAAGTTATGCGGATATAATTTATGAAACTGATGGAACAGAAGAGGCCATTGGTTATTTATTAAATACACTTGTTTATTTTCCAGATAACGCTCGAATCAATGGAAATATCGCAATCTATTATTATAAAAGTGGTCAGCAAACTCAATTTAAAGCCATAAAAGAAAAATTAGAGAAACTACCAGACAAAGATCCAGAACTATATAAGTTTTTAATCCAAGCTGCAAAGCTAGATGAGAAAAATGATGATGTAATTAAATACTCGAAAGAGTTAATTAATATCAACCCTGGAGATTTACAGGCAAGGCTCTTTTTGGGGCAAGTATATATGAAGCTAGAAAGATACAAGGAAGCTCTTTATGAATTTAATGAAATAAAATCAAGATTAGATACATATCCAAAACTACAATACTATATGTCTAAATTGTATTTACTTACTGATAATGTAGAAGAGGCCACTAAGCTTGCTAAACAAGAAATCAAAGCGAATCCAAGTGGAATTGATGGATTTATATTATTGGGTGAAATTTTAAGAAACGAGAAGGACTATATAGAAGCTGAAAAGTATTATAAACAAGCCCAGAAAATTGATAGAGATAATGTTGATGTACTAATAGGCTTAGGGGTAATTGCATTTAAGAAAAGTCAGTACGACTCTGCACTTAACCTTTTAGAAAAGGCAAAGAAAACTGATCCAGCTAAGGCTGAAATTCATAAGCTTTTAGGAGATGTTTACAGGGCTTCTCAGCAAAGTGCACTGGCCATAGAGTCTTATAAATTGTTTCTTGAGCTTTCTCCAAACTCAAGTTATAAAGAAAATCTAGAATCTTACATCCGTATGATGCAATAGGAAAAATTATGCATGATTTAAAAATGATTGAAAAAGAAGTTGAACAGTTTAAGGCCAATCTCGCCAAAAGAAACTTTGATACTAGTGAGGTAGATAAGCTTTTAAGTTTAAATAATACTCGTAAAGAGCTAATTCAAAAAGTTGAATCATCCCAAGCTGAAGTAAAAAAGCTTTCTAAAGAAGTTGGGATGAAAAAGAAAAATGGAGAAGACGCTTCAGAAATAATGAGTCAGGTTTCTTCTATTAAAGATGCGATGGCAAGTGATAGTGAAAGATTAGAACAAATTAAAGTTGAAGTAGATAATATTCTCGCTACCTTCCCTAACCTGCTTGAAGCTGATACCCCTATTGGAAATACAGAAGATGATAATGTTGAAGTAAATAAATGGGGTGAGCCAAAAACTTATAATTTTGAAGTTAAGGACCATGTGGATATTGGTGAAGGGCTTGGACTTCTTGACTTTGAAGCTGCTGGAAAAATTACTGGAGCTCGCTTTGTAATATATAAGGGTGCATTGGCCAGACTAGAAAGAGCTCTTGCAAACTTCTTTTTAGATTTTCATATTGAAAAAGGTTACGAAGAAATTATTCCACCATTAATGGTTCATGAAAGATCAATGTTTGGAACTGGGCAGCTACCAAAATTTGCTGAAGACTCTTTTAAGATTGAGGGGTTTCCTTGGTATATGATTGCAACCTCAGAAATTCCTGTAACTAATATTAAACGCGAAACAGTAATGGATGAGTCGGAATTACCTTTAAAATATACAGCTTTTACTCCTTGTTTTAGAAGTGAAGCTGGTTCACATGGTAAAGACACTCGTGGTCTTATAAGAATGCACCAATTTAATAAAGTCGAAATGGTTAATATTACAAAAGCTGAAGATTCAGATGAAGCACTTGCTAATATGGTGAGAAGTGCAGAAACACTACTAGAAAAGCTCGAGCTTCCATATAGAACAGTTAGGCTATGTAGTGGTGATATTGGCTTTGGATCTCGTAAAACTTTTGATTTAGAAGTCTGGGTTCCTAGTCAAAGTAAGTATAGAGAAATTTCTAGTTGTTCTAATTGTGGTGACTTTCAGGCAAGAAGAGCTAGTATTCGTTATAAGAAGCAGGGCGAAAAACCTCAATTTGCTCACACTTTAAATGGATCTGGTCTTGCGGTTGGTCGAACTTTTGTAGCTATTCTTGAAAATTATCAAAATGAAGATGGCTCTATTACTGTGCCTCAGGCATTAGTGCCATATATGGGTGGAATGACTCGCATAGGTAAAAATAATTAATTGATTTCTTAATGCTTTGAGATTATATTCATCTTCTAAGTTTTTTGGAAGTGTGTCCGAGTGGTCGAAGGAGGCAGTTTTGAAAACTGTTGACGGTTTGCGCCGTCCGGGGGTTCGAATCCCTCCACTTCCGCCATAAACTTAGTGTCAGCTGGAGACGTGGGTGAGTGGCTGAAACCAGCGCCTTGCTAAGGCGTCGTGCGTTCTGCGTACCGCGAGTTCGAATCTCGCCGTCTCCGCCATCTGCCAATCTAATTTTTATTTCTTGAACATTGATAAAGTGATAGCGGAGCAAGCTCCGCTAATTTAATAAAGAATTTAAAATGGCCTTATTCATTTTATTGATAACTTCTTCGTCATAACATATTTCACCGTGAGCTTTATTCCCTAGCCCTTTGATAAAATAATTATTATCTGCGTTTTCAATTGGCGAACCATGAATTCCAAACTTCGGTGCCATTCCAAGGCCGTGACTATCTACATTTTGATAAAAGTTTATCCACTTAACTGAGTTACTTGTCTTATACAAAGTTTTGGGTTGTTTACGCGTCCAAACATTTACAGGTTTATCATTGTCTATATCTACAAAAGGTATGTAGTCTAAAATTTCATCTCCAACTTTACCAGCGTATTGAGATGCAACTTCTTGGATTGCGTGGTGGGCTTCTTTTACAGGATCGATTGTCATTACAAGCTCTGCATCTTGTTCTGGTAAAAATAGCTTGAGTTTCTCTAAGAACTTAACTACGCTTCTGCCCCCACTGCTATGGCTTATGACAATTAAGTTTGGCTTTATTCCAAGTTCTTTGGCCTCTGAAAAGTAAGTAACTGCACAACCTAAAGCATTTTTAATACCAGTTGGAAACCCTGCATATGACTTACTCATTTCTTTTGTAATGTCTTTGAGTTTTGAAAAGTTTATTTTATCGGGGTCTGCAATAAGTTCACTTTCTTCTGATGGAAATATGGCAAAGTTTAAGTTACGAGACTCTTTATTTAGCTCAGGGTTTAAAATCATTTCACTCATAATTCCTTTTTCTATCCCAGACCACTTTGTATAGCTTGAACCTTTGCTCTTTAGAGAGTTTAAAACTTTTGCATACAGATGCTTTTTCATCCATTCAGGTAAGCTTTGAATACTTTCACACTTAATAAGTTTGGCCATTAAGCTGTGAGTTCTGGGGTTAAAGGCGCCTGTACCTGCAAAGCTTATAACAAGACCTTTTGAGTTTTTGGTAGGAGAACATTCATTTAAGGCGTTTCCCATATCATGTCTGTTTTTTATTTTCCAAATTTCATTTGTCTGGTTTTGCACTAAAACATTTATATGTTTTTTAAGCTCATCATCAGTTTCGATTTCACTAAACTCATTACAAATTTGTTCATTAATTGAAGGACTTAACTCATTTGAGAAGTCTTGTGCATGCTGAAGAAGTTCAGAGTGAATGCTATTAACCTCACAGCTAAAAGAATAAAAAGTGAATGCAATTAAAAAAAGCACTAATTTCATACTGACTTATCGGTTAAGTTGCTGACTTAATGAAGGTTTATAAGCCTGAGTTACTCAGTCAAGAAGTCAACGTTTAATGTCTTAGTAGACCAATTAAGGTACATGTCACTAGAAATAATATTAAGTTTATTATCAAGTACTTGCAGGTTCACGGCTCCCCTAAAGTTGCAGTTATTGCATGTAAGTTCAATGTCTTTAACTTTTACTAGAGATAAACTATTTTGCTTAAGAATATAAATATTAAGTATGTTTCGGTTATTTATTAAAGGAGGGAAAACTCCATCATTAGTCATATTGATAAAATAAATACTTCCATCACAGTCTTGAATAATTTTTGCACCACTACCTGTAAAAAAACTTTGGTTAGAACTCTTTAAAAGTTTAAAGTCAGGGTACACATAAAAGCTGATTTCTTCTGGGTCAAATAAAACGATTATTTTTTTATCATTGATGTTTAAGAAATCGAGTGCACCTGTTTTATTTGTCTTCTTTGAAAATAAATACCTAAGAGTATTATCTTTTGTATTAAACTCTAGAATTTCTGAGCTTAGTGGATCTGACAATTTTTCAATTGGAATGAAGAGAAAGTTGCCATCTAGTTGGAACGAGCCTGCATGCCAATGCTTATTAGTTTTATTTAATTTAATCTGATTTAAGGTCTTGCGACTAAGGTCATGTATAAAAAGGTCAGCACTTTTGGTGCTCTTATTACCTCCTGTAATAAATAACTTATTTTTTTTAAAAGCAATTCCTTGAAAGTGATTATGGATTCCGAAAAAATTTAATGGAGATAAAGTATATTCATCATCTTTAAGTAAATTAGAGAAGTTAATTGATAGGGATTTTTTAAGTTTAAGCTTACTTAGTCTTTTTAAAGTATTGGGTGTACAAACACTTGCGAAAGCTACTTGCACTAGTAAAAGAATTAAAAAAATATACTTCATTAAATTATTAAATAGAATATGCTTGCCTTTGACAAACAAGTACTTGCAGAGCTTGTGCAGTGCGCACGACTAGCTTTAGTTAGCGCATCGTTGACATATCAGTGACTTAAAAGTAGTTTAGCTTTTACGCACCCTTGGCTCAGCTGGATAGAGCGTCTGACTACGGATCAGAAGGTCGGGAGTTCGAATCTCTCAGGGTGCGCCATTTTTTCAATAACTTATATCATACATATTTAAATTAAGGATTTTTAGGGTAACACCTCGAATCTCATGCAGACTGGTGTATACCTTGATGCTTTGTTATTCTTAAATAAAAGATGTTGGAAAAACTGGAGGATAAAGGAATGAAGTGGACGAGTAAAATAACGTGTGTCGTTGTATTTTTAACATCATTGCTTCTTATTTTTGCGATGGGAAGAACAAATGTGAGGCATTATAAAAATGTAAAAAAATCTATTGAAGATATTTATAAAGATAGGCTGGTAGTTAATGGCATGGTGTATGATTTAGCATCACTTCTACATAAGAAAGAAATTGCAGTTATTTCTTCTGATAAGGACTTTTTTGATAGAACAAATTCATCTATAAATCTTCAAATTGACGAAATTATTAAGGAGTTTAAGGAAACGTACTTAACTAACTTTGAAGAAAAAACTCTTTTACGTTTTGAGAGTGGCTCAAAGGAACTACAGTCTATTGAGGGAAAAATGATTTTTGAAAAGGGTGAAGAAATAAATCCTTTGATCGCAAAGAGGATTCTTTCTTTGCTAGAGAGTTTGAAAGTAGATTTAAAAACCTTATCCGGCATTCAGCTTTCAGAGGGTAAGAGAAAACTCCAAGTTAGTGACAAGGCAGTTGAGGCAATGGAGTTAAATCAGACAATAGAAAACTATTCAATTCTGGTTATTGGATTAATGATATTAATAGTTCTCCTTTTACCATTACCTAAAAAGTTTGATTTTAAATAATTTGGCAAGAATTTAAGGTTAAAATACCTTTGTTTATTAAGCTATCTAGTTGGATGCTGTCAAAATGATTTATAACCCTAAAGTTTATTACTAGAACTTCTTTTTTTATCATCTCTTCAAGTTGTTTGATACCATTGCATGTTTTTGCATGAAATCTGACTACGGATCAGAAGGTCGGGAGTTCGAATCTCTCAGGGTGCGCCACTTACCAATTATCTCTATGGGCTATCGCCTTAAGTAAAAAATCAATTAAATAAATATGTCTTCTCATTGTTCTTGAATAGCGATGTTTCTTAATTGGGTTAAAAAGTCCGAACATACTAAAAAATTGTATTGGGTTTTTTTTCACCCAGTTCCAAGAGCCAAGCTCCAGAGTGAGTGGAATAAAAGTTTTATTATTATTTAACTTCATTTGTTCTAGAAGTGCATAATCCCATAAGTCACCGTGAGTGGTATAGTTCATAGACTGACCTTCTATCTTGTAAACATGGTAAGGATAAGTTTTCTCAAAAAGCTCTTTTAGTTTATTAAACTCAGGCATATAAGGAAAAGGGTCCGTGGACTTTGCCCAAGGATACCAAATTTGATCTTTGACTCCAAAGCCAGAGTGAAAATCTAGTGCAAGTGAGTATTTTGACTCAAACATTTCAGCTTTAACAAAATCTATTAAAGTGCTCGATTCAACCTCTAAACTCTTTCCTCTATACCATGGAAGATGATTACTAATACGATGTCCTCCAACTAAAAATGTAGCATTGTCGGCTTCTACAGGTGCATTTCTCATAAGATCAACACCATTTGCATTACTGCGTGAGAGTGTCTTAATGCCCCAAGGGTTTACAATTGGTATGGCAACAATTCTTCTTGTCTTAAACTCATCTCTTAAGTCTTGATCCCATTGAAGTCTTTCTGCCAAAGTAGAAAGGTAAGAAATAATAACTTGAGAACCAATACGCTCTAATCCATGAACACCGCCAAAAAGACCTAGTGTTGGTAGCTTTGGGTCATCGGCACCAATCTTCAATCCATAAATTGGATACAAAGTCTCACCAACTTGAACTTCATTTAATTTGATAACTTTAAAAAAATCAGGTTTGAGATCAGCAATATAAAAAAGCTCGTTTATCTCTGGGATATCTACATATTTAGTCATTTACTTGTCTTTCTTGAAAATAATTTTAAATTTTGTGTATTCATTAATTTTAGTATCGATATCAATAGTAGCATCATGCTTGCTAACTATTTCTGAGCAAAGATATAAGCCTAGGCCAGTACCCTTTCCAAAGGACTTAGTCGTAAAGAAAGGTTCAAATATTTTTTGTTTTAAAGAGTCACTAATTCCCACACCATTATCATAAAAAATAAGGGTGTAAGTATCATTTGTTTCCTCTGTGTATACTCTTATGTGTGGAACAAAATCTTGTTTTTTAAGCTTAGTGGTTAATGAGTGAATACTATTTTCAAACATATTAATAACCAATCTTCCAAACTCATTAACAAAGACAGGGAATTTAAATTCTGGGTCAATATCGTTTGCAAACTCAATCTTATCACTATCCTCAAGACTAAGAGACTTCAAGAGAATATGGTAATTGGTGTTCACCAGATCATATATTTTAATTTCCTGCTTAGGATCATCGTAAACTCTAGATTGCATAAGCATATTCTTGATAATTGAGTTCATTCGCTTATTATTTTCAAGAATTGTATTTAATAACTTATCGAGTGAATCTTTCTCAGCCTCAACCAAGTTTGATTCAGAGATAAGATCCTTTAACATAACGGCCGTGTTTATGGATATATTTAAAGGGTTTTTAAGCTCGTGAGAGATACCTGCACTTAGAATACCAAGTGTAGAAAGCTTCTCTTGCTTTATTAATTCACTTTGAGCCTTCTCGAGATTAGTGACTAGTTCTTGTACCTCTACACTTTTCTCTTTAAGTAATTCTGTTTTATTATCTACAATAGCTTCAAGCACATCTTTATAGTTATTTAATTGTTCAACGAGGCTATTAAAACTTACTTCAATCTCCTCAAACTCAATAATTTCTTGAGCCAGGTCGATTTTAAGTTTCTCGGGCTTTCTTGGGTTAATGTTTGAAATATAATTAACAAAGTTCTGAAGAGGTATTTTTAATTTCTTATTAAAAAATATAATTAGAATCACCCATAGTAGAATTGTTTTAATAATACTATTTAGAAAGATATAGGTTATAAGCCTAGATAGTTGGTTGAGGATCACATTATTAGATGAAAAAATATGTAGTGTTCCAATAAATTCCGACTCACCATTATCAAGAGTCTTTATGAGTTTCGTTTTATATACAAACTCTTCATTTGGACTTATTGATGAAAAAAGCGTTTTCTTTGCCTTCTCAGTTTCTGTTTGAAATAAGCTAGCTCCATCTGCAGATGTAATTTCAACCCGTGTTATATTTGGGGACTTAAGTAATCCTTTGATAATAGAGTTGGTTTGAATTTCATTAAATTCCCAAAGTGAATTTGTTATTGAATCTTTAAAGCTTGTATTAATCTCTTGGACGTATTCTGTGATACCTTGCTTGATATTATAATACTCATAAAAAAGCTGAATGAAGGTAAGAATTATTGCGACAGTAAAATAATATATTGATACATAACGAATTACTTCATAAGTAATAGTTCTCTTAGTATTAATATTATTATTCAAATTTGGTTGCACTCTAAAATTATAATAGAAGATGGCATATTTGTTTAGAGAAGAATCTGTGAACAATTAATGCCTAATCATCTTTTTTTTTGATAGAATTATGACAATGGATATAAGAAAAAATTCAAATTATATGATTCTTTTAATCGGACTTTTGAGCCTAGTTCAGATTATTTTTACTGGTATAACCTATGATGAATCCTATTACTGGGTGTATTCCAGTTTTTTAGACTTTGGCTATTACGACCATCCACCGATGGTTGCTATTTCTATTTGGCTGGGCGAGTTATTTGGACATGGAGTTTTCTTCACAAGGATTGTTTTTACCCTTCTTATGCTTGGAACAATTTACCTAATGAGAGATATGGTAAGCCCTAAAAATAGAAACTTATTTTATATTTTATTTTTTGCATTCCCTTTATTAATTTCGTCAGGCTTTTTTGCACTTCCAGATACACCTTTGCTGTTTTTTAGTGTTTTGTTCTGGAAGAAAACTGAGGACTATATCAATGACGACTCTTTAAGAAATGTAATAATACTCGGCTTGGTTATATCGGCTTTATTTTATTCCAAGTATCATGGTCTACTCGTTGTACTCTTCACAGTTCTTGCACATAAAGAGCTAGTTAAAAGAAAAAGCTTTTATGCAATTATTGCAATTGTAATCATTCTCTATATGCCCCATATCTATTGGCAGTATAAGCATGACTTTGTAAGCTTTAAATTTCATTTAACTGGTCGAAGAGAAAAACATTTTGATATTCAAAATATGGTTAATTACTTATTAGGTATAGCATTTGTTTGTGGTTTTTTTACATTTCCAATTTTATTAAAGAATGCTTGGAAAAATAAAACTAACAAAATCTACTTTTATAACTCAATTGGCTTCTTTGCTTTTGTATTTTTAATGTCTTTTCGAAATGCAATTGAGCTGAATTGGATAGTAACTGCTTGTGCCGCCTTTTTGATTCTCGCTTTAAAAGAATCCATTGAAAAAAAGAAAGCTATTTATATAACTTTAATTCCTTCATTAATAATTGTTTCTACTTTTAGGCTCATATTGATTTATGACTTTGGATTAAGTGAGAAGGTCGATCGCTTAAATGAAATCCATGGTTGGCAAAAAAGATTTGCAGAGTTCTATAGTCTAGACTCAGAGCCACATATCGTTTTTGACAATTATCAATATGGTGCTCGTTTCTCTTATTATAAAAACTATATATACCCTGTAAAACATCTTCGCAGTAGGGAAAGTCATTATAGTATATTAAACCTAACTAAAAAGTATGGTATAAAAGATAATGATAGTATTACCTTTGTAGGAACTAAAAATACTTTCGATTCATATAGAATAGAAACAAACTACAAAGACCCAATCTATTTTAAAGATAAAACAACATTAGAAGATATAGAGACAACTTATGAGTAGAATGAAAACTTTTTTTGAACTTGATCTAAATGAAGATTATAAACGTTCACAGATCGTACAGTATATTTTGGCTTTTTTAACACTGAGTTTATCTATACTAACTAGAACTTTTGATCAGGCATTAATTGAATTTAGTTTTATATTTGAAATCATAATTATAGTTGGTGCCTTTAATTTCTATTTTAAAGCTCAGAAAAATAGAAATTATGCTTTTTGGGGTATAAGTGGTCTCTTGGGTTTATTCTTTTTAAAATTTATTCTGAAGTATACATTTATTCATTATAATCTTCTTGTCTTATATCTTACATTTCTTGCAATGCTCTTTCTTGCAATTAATTGCTATATAATGTCTTCACCACTCTTTTATCCACGAGTTCAATGGTGGGAGTATGATTTTAGATACAGAGGTGATTTAAAAAGTATATTAAAAATTGGAGATAAGTCACACAAGTCACGTATTACGGATTTACGCCGTGGTGCCGCTTGTGTTGAGTCTTTTGAGAACATCCCTCTTAATGAAGAAGTTATAATTGAATATGATAATCAAAAGTCCCACTTTGAATTAGTAGGAGTAGTAAAAACAAGTAAAGAAATAATTCAAGGAAGACCTATTCGTTATGGTGTTGAATTTTATTTAAGAAATGAAAAAGAAAAGAAGAATTATAACGGTCTTTTAAAAGTTTGGAATAATACTAATCGTCTAAAAATTAGAAGAAAATTTGAAGACTTAAAAGGTAAGTCTGATGAATGAAGATTTACACTTTATGCAAGAGGCCTATCAAGAAGCTCAAACTGCTTTTGCTAAAGATGAAGTACCTGTCGGTTGTGTCATTGTATCTGAGTATAATGAGGTCATAGCGAGTACTTATAATTTAAAGGAAACAGAAAACAATCCTTGTGGACACGCTGAGATTTTAGCTATCCAAATGGCTGCTCAGAACTTAGGTGATTGGAGATTATTAGGCGCAACTGTGTATGTAACTCTTGAGCCGTGTCCAATGTGCTACAGTGCGCTAATTCAAGCACGTGTTAAAAGAGTCGTCTTTGGGGCCTACGATCGTAAGGGTGGGGCTTTAAGTCTAGGTTATAATTTTCATTTAGATAAAAGATTAAATCACACCTTTAGTATTATGGGGGGCGTAAATCACTTTGAGTGCTCTCAATTATTATCAAAATTCTTTCGTCAAAAGCGCGATCGTCACTTGTCTAAATAACTAATATTTTATAATCTCATTTCTCTTAAGCGGAGGATTGGCCGAGTGGTCGAAGGCGCACGCTTGGAAAGCGTGTAACGGGGAAACTCGTTCGAGGGTTCGAATCCCTTGTCCTCCGCCATTTCAAATACTTAAAAGCCTCTTTTCGAAGAGGCTTTTTAATGCACGCAAATTGCACGCAAACTTTTATTTTTAAAAATTTTCGAATACCTCATTTTGGCGTGTAAGCGGAAGCTAATTAATAACGATTTGAGGTTTGTCTTTAGAAGTGATTTCAGGGTTTGTTTTAATCATCTCATCCACGAGATTAAAGTCATCTATTTCACAATAGACTTGTCTTTGGGCTTGATAAACCTGCATGCTGTTAATATATCTAATGTACTCTTCAGGAAGCTCATAAATACAATCCTCCTTTATCTCTTTGCTTATATGACCATCATAGAGTCCTTCTTCAAATAACATTAAGACAATCCTAGATGAGATAGGAAAGTAAATTTCAACATTAGGAGAACCTAGACCATATCCTCTTACTGGTGATTTAAATTGGGAGTGCTTAACTACAGGATTGTCAGAAGTATAAAGAAGCGAATCTGAAGTGCAATAACCAATGACCCACACCTTGTTATAAAATAGGCTAGAAAACCGTTCTATGGTTTCATCCTTAAACATAAACTCGGCATGATGGATGGGAGCGTATTCTTCATTATATTCTGCATATATATCATCAATACTTAGACCTTCTGGTGGTGGCGGTGCATGGTGCTCTAGAAAGTGAGGCAGCATCCAGTTTACTGTCCCTATCATCATGTCTTGAATAGCTCGTCTATGTGTTGGAGTTCTAAAATATTGCACAGACAGATAAAGAGAGAATGCATCTTTTAAATCATCAGTGATAATCCTTGCATTTTTGCAAGGAGATAGCAGATACCCGCTTTGAACGTTACCTATAAGCCTTTTTAGATAAGTAGCATAATTCCCTTCGATCTTTGAAAATGATTTTTCTATGATTTGAAAATTAGTTTCATCTTGATCTGGAAAATCGTAAAAATATTTTTGTTGAGCAATATTTTCAATATTAGGCTTAAATACACTGCCAGAAACTAAGTCTCTACAGAAGATATAAGTTTTATCCTTATCAAAAGTAAAGTTTCTCAAATAGCACTGTGGTACATAATGCTGCTTTTTAACTTCACTCATCAAAAAAGCCCTATCGGTTGAATAGGCTTGAGGTCGATACCTAATTGTAGAAGCTTGAGATTTTTCTCATTTGCTGAAACTTCAACAAAAGAATTTATAAAACGTGGGCCAACCAGAATCAGTTTGTTCTTTTTGCCTAGTTTGCCAGAGAGAGTTGATAGAAGAATTTTAATTTTCCCGTATTCATCTGTGGCAACAGTCTTCTTATAATATTTAACAGCTATATGATTACCACTTTTATCTTTGAATAGGGCATCGATATCTAAACCTGAAGGGATTCTTTTGAGTGGCCTTAATCCATCTTCAAGAAGATTAGGATTTTGAAGAAGATGCTTTTTTAGGTAATCCTCATTTTGAAGAGAAATATCTGCTCCACTAAGCATTTGAATAGTATGATCCCATCCTTTCCATAGAGGCGACTTTTTAAGAGTAACTAGTGTTTTAATAATTTCACCTGTTTGGCAGTGGGCACTAGCTGAAATTGTTTTGATGATAGAGGAAATTTCATTGATCCTATCAATATTGTCTTGTGAGATCTCCATTTCATCATTAATCCAACGATGAATCGTTGCTGGATTTACCTCTATTAAGGTTGCTAAGCCACTGATGCTGGCATCAAAGTCTTTAAGAATATCATTTATAAATTTAGAACTTTTCATATTAACAATATATTCACCTAATTTTAAACGCTTAGCAATGAAAAAGTCTCGATATTCACGCGCAATGAAAAAGTATTGCGTGTGGTTTTGTCTTATGTTAATATTGCGTCATGAAAAAGAATAAAGAGATATTCGAAAAGGCTAATAAGAAGTCTCCAGTGGTTGTATATGACTACTCTCAGATTAAGCTTATGTATCAATTAGCTGAGTCATTGAAAGTCCCCAAAACGATATTTACAGAAGAAGAAGCTGCAGATTACTTGAGAGTTGAACTTCAAACACTAAAGAATTATGCCAAGAAAAAGAAAATAACCTGGAAGCTTATTGGTAAAGATAAAATCTATACTCAAAAAGATCTTGATGAATTTCTGGAGAGAAAATCTCGATTTCATCAAAATTTTTAGTCGGAGGCCAAATGTTAAATTGTTTGTATTTAAACGGGAGTGATTTTAAGAAAACTAACTTTAAGTACAGTGGAATTGTTTCTCCTAACCCTAAGATTGAGAAATATCGTAATGGATACAGAATCACTTTTTATTTAACCACTGGCAAAAGAGAGCATTATTATGGACTTATGACTGATAGCTGCAAGACAGAAGCTGCTAGAAACAAGACGGTACGGGAGTTTGAATCACTTGTTAGAAATGGATGTTTTCCTCTTAAATCGATATCAAAGCTTGAAAAATTTGAAGTGAAGTCTAAAAAAGGCCAAACACTATTTTTAGATGGGATGAGTTTATATTACACCGATTTTAATAAAGGAAGGCACCGTAAAAGAGATAGTAATATCGCAAGGCAAGAGCCAACTTTAAAATATCTTTTGAAAACTGTTAGTAAACGTACAGGTAAGCGATATTTAGAAGAGGTGGATACAAATGACCTGCAACAAATAGAAGATAATCTTCAAAAGTGGTGTGCTGAAAATGGGAAGCCTATTAATATTGTAACGGCAGCATCTTACAAGAGGTTATTAAAAGCCTATTTTAATTGTCTGGCAAAAAAGCTTGGCCTTAATATGAATCCAGCAGTTATTAGCTCTACTCCTGAAACTAATGGCCATGAAAATGAGACCGTTGGAACAAGAACTGTAACCTATCCCAAAGAATTACTTTCTGCTGTTGATAGTTATCCATTTGAAACACCCTTTAATTATCCAGATAGAAAAGAGATGATTTATCTTTATAGAACAACAGGTATTGCTAAGGGAGAGATGTCTACTCTTAGTGAAGAAAACCTCTACCCCGATAAGTACAATTTTGACAGCATCATATTAATGGATAAGCCTGATTGCCCGACTAATATTGAAATGGGATTTCAGGTTAAAACTCATAATAGACATAAGAGAATTATTCCTTTGGATGAAAGATGTATTGCTTATATAAAATCTCAGCAAATAAAGCATAGAAACCATGAAATATATGGAAGAATAACCCCAAAGGGTGGAACGACCTCTTACAAAAAGTATCGCTTCCTATTCCCAATTTATCGACATGGTCGATGGCAACGTTGTGATGATTTCTTAAAAGGTATTCAAAACTTAGTTGATGATGCCAGTAAACATTTTGGTCTTGCCTATAGAGGAAAAGATTATCAAGTTCATGACTTTAGAAACACTTTGAATGAAGAGATGGGAGATAAGGGCATATCAGCAGAGGATAGAGCTTATATCTTGGGGCACAGCAAGGAAGTTAATGAGAAAAACTATATGAACGATGATAAGAGAAAAGAGCTGCGTGCTAGAACAGCTCACGCAGCATTTAGAGAGAAAATGCTTCATAAGGATACACCTCCTAGACCACCAGAAGCATCATCAGTGGCCCAAGTACCTAAGTTAAGATTGGTTGCCGATCAGTGATAAGATGAGATTAAGGCTTTCATCAAAGGTGATGTCTTTAAAGTTCATAACAAAGCTAATGGCATCACCACCGCCACCATCTTCACTGCAGTAGTAAATGGATTTATGATCATCTACAAACAGTGTCTCTTTTCGATTGTCACAAAAAGGGCATAGTCCCCTATATTTATTTTGATGTGCTTTTAGCCGTATAAAATGCCTAAGTATTGATGATATATTTGCAGTTTTAATTTTCTCAATTTTATCTTTGATCATGACTTTGCTCCTTTAATACTTTATCAATACAGCCCTGAGGAACGTTACGATAACCAGTAAGAATGCCAGTTTCAATCACCGCAAACTCACTTCCTAAATTGATAATGGTAAGACCAGAGTTAAATGCACACTCCTGTAATTGAGTAAAGAAGGTAGAGTTGATAATTGTTTTCCCTGTCACCTGCTGCATTCTTTGGTAGCAGATTTTAAATCTGCCGTTAGGTTTCCCACCAAACTCCGTCTCGTAAATTTTCATTAATCTTGAAACGATGATGTCTACATAAATAGAACTCATTAATAATCTCCTTATATAAATTGTTTAAGTTCACATAAGGATCTACAAATTAATGAATTATCATGGTAATTTGAGATTGCTCTAAAAATGGCTTAAGTGCTTGATATTACAAGGAATAATCTTATGGTAATAAAAGAGCAAAAAGTCATTACCATAATTGCTCAAATTGCCATTTAACCTATTGATAATATTGATATTTTGTTGAGATGCTTCTATCTGAGTTACATGAACTACCTGACAAAAGAGTTGGTAATTTGGGAAGTTTTTCTAGCTCTGGCCATGTATCTTTACCCTATAGATGGATCTAAGTTTCTGATATCACTAAGAAATTACCATGCACGAGTTGAAATTTAATATATGTACCCACTTGTGCAGTATGGGTACATATGTTAAAATAAGACATGAACACTAATACGCAATTTCAGAAACTTAAACCACTACTAAAGAAAACAGTCTTTAGAGCAAGTGAGGCCAGAGAGCTAGGTATAAGCCCGAGCCTGATAAATTATTATATCAAAAAAGGAATGATTGAGCGTGTTGATAGAGGTGTATACAGAAGCTCCAATCAAGACCTTGACGTTGATTTTCGTTATGAAGATCTTGTTCTTGTATCTAAAAGTATACCTGATGGCGTGATCTGTCTTATCTCTGCTCTCACCCTTTATGAGCTAACAGATGAAATTCCACGTGCCCATTGGATTGCTGTTTCACATAGCTCAAGAGCACCAAGAAGAAGTGGGGCCAGAATAGTTAGAATGAGAAATATCGATCTAGGTAAAACTGAATTTGCTCTTGGAAGTGAAAAGGTTCAAATTTTTGATGTAGAACGTACAATTCTTGATTCCTTTAGATATCTTGGAGTTGAGATAGGAGTTAAGGCCCTTAAGGCTGCACTGGCCAGAAGTGGAAAAGATAAGCTTGATCTTAAAAAGCTTCAAAAATATGCAAAAGAGCTAAGAGTTAAAATAGCTCCTTATATTATGGCGGTCACAACATGAATGAGCAGGCACTTAAAGAGAGAATTAAAAGCATTGCTAAGGATGAAGGTAAAGACTTTGGTGAGGTGTGGCGTTCTTTAGTGCTAGAAAGGTTTCTTGCGAGAATTTCAGGCTCTGAATATAGGGATCAATTTATATTTAAAGGTGGTCTACTTCTTTCCCATTATATTGATATTGGTAGAGAAACAAAGGATGTAGATTTTTTGGCAAATAAAATTAATGCTGATGTCCCAAATATAGAAAAATCATTTATTGAAATTTGTAGTGTACAAATTGAAGATGGATTCAGTTTTAAGTTTGCTGAAGTTGTCCCTCTTGAACAACCTCATATGAATTATCCTGGATATAGATTAAATATTGATCTGACATTTGGTCAAAAGATGAAGGATAAGATCCAAGTAGATATTGGAGTTGGAGATCTTGTTGATCCAAAGCTTGAGTCATTAGAGTTGTATGAATACAAAGGAAAGCCAATCTTTGAGGGAGCAATAACACTTCAAATATATCCAGTTGAGACAATTTTTGCAGAGAAGCTTGAAACTGTAGTATCAAAAGGAGCTGCTAACAGTAGGATGAAGGATTTTCATGATCTTCTTTTGCTAAGCAGAGAGAAAAGTCTTTTGGATATAGCCAAACTACAAAATAGTATTGATACTACTTTTACAACACGTAATACGAATAAAGAGCTTCCTGTATCCTTTGATGAAGATGAATTTGCAGCAATGCAGACACTTTGGGCAGCTCACTTAAGAAAGCTTGGAAAGGTAGCAAGCCAATTATCAATACCTGCTACCCTAGAGTCAGTCGTAACAGAAATAAATGAGTGGCTTGCAGATAAGAAACTTTCTTAACTTACAAGAGATAAACTTTTATCTCCTACTTTAACAAGTTTCTCTTGAGCTTCAATAAGCATTTTTTCAAGCTCTTTATTTTTAATAAGAAGATCATGATAGTCAATTTCATCAACCTGTATCTTCCTTCTTTCCCCTTCTGGCATAGATAAAATTCCTGCATGTTGAAGACGAGCAACATAATGCTCAAATGCAGCTTCAATTTCATTGGCAGCATAAGAGGTTCTACTAACTTCTGGTGTATGCATGGCCAGGGTTGCAGCATTATCAAAGTCTGCGATGTCACGCTTTCTATCGAGAACTGATGTAATAATTTTTCTTACAGCATGTGGGCCAAACCCTGTAGAACTGTTTGAGTAAAGAGACATTAAAGACTTGAAGGCATAAGATAGTGACCTTGCTTGCACACCATTAACTGATTCTGGTGTTTTTCGTCCAGAAGGATTTGAAAGGAAAACCTTATTACTTTCTTTAGCACCATAAAGATGTGGACGATGGATATTTTTATACTCCATAATTTGAGCAGCAACATCCCTTGGGATCGTTAATGTTACATAAGGAGTTTTTAATACTTCTGGACGTTTAAGTTCATCCCTGAATATTCTGAATTTTAACTCACCATTTTTTTCAAAGATGTGCTTATCAAACTCCATTGTTGCATAGTGATCAATTCTTAATTCGAATAAAAAGATCAACATGGAGAGAAGAGAGTCTCTCTTTTTTTGTGCCGTAGTTACAGTACCTAATCCCTTCAAAGATGCATCTAGTTTAATCCAGTCTAGTATATCTTTTACTTGTGGTAAGATATCTGTTTCAACAATGTTTTCAATAGTTTTAAAGGTGTTAACATCTGAAACAAAAACGGAGGACTCTACAGTATCATCAAGGTATTCGTGAGTATCTTCACATATTTGATCCCATAACATATTCCAATCAGAGGGGTTGCAAGATTGATAGGGATAAATATATTGTCCATTTTGAATGACGAAATATTCTTGACCTAATTTGGTATGCTGTCTTATGTAACCATACTTTTTACGACAAAATACTTTAAATTGATCTAAAATTCTTTTAACTCCAGTAGTAAGATTTTTCTTTCTTTCCATTCTAAACTGAACATATTTTCCAATAAACTCAGGGTTCATTAAAAGTGAAAGAGATAATTTATTGATGGGAATATCTAGACCTCTTTGCAATGGGTCAGCATGATCAGAAGGAGAAGTGAGAAAACCAAAGAATTGCTGTATGTCCTTAATGACCATAAGAGCTTTTCCACTTTCCTTTTTGTTTGGTTTTATTCTCCAAAATTGCTTTTTTGCCCGCTTGAACTTAGGATGAATAGTTTGTGGAAATGATGAAGTAAAAAATGCAACCATGGTAGCAATGTCATCTTGTACATTTTGAGGCATTTGATCTAAAGGAAGATAGTAGGACTTCTGCTTTAATTTACTAGTTTTTAGCCCATGTGGAGTTCTTTCTCTGGCATCAAGAAGTTTTATTCTTTCTCCATGAGCAACTCTACCAAGTTTACTTTTAAGAACACCCCTTGGAACCTCAAGTATATCTTCAATTTTTCCAATTTTATTAAGATGCTTATAAGAAGGTAGATTTTTTCCTGAAATCCATTCAGTGACTGTCTGAGGTCTTAACTCTAGCTGTTGAGCCAACTTCGTCCCACTCATCTTTTTTATATTTAAAATATGAGCAAGAGAATCACCAAATTGTAGTTTTACAATGTCATGATTGTAGCTGAGTTTGATACCAAAATCTCTAATCTTTCTTAGTTTGGACTTTATTCCTGGCGTTGTAGTACCACTGTATTTTCCTTTTAGAGACTCAAAATATATTCCAAGCTTTTCTACATCATAGAGTTCTTCACCCACTGGTGAAGCTTGAGAAAGCCCATAATAATCTAGATACTGATTTAGAATCGAAGAGTATACTGGGCCCAAAGCATCTCTTTTGTCTTCTGTGATTTCTTTTGAAACAAACTCGTTTAAAAGTGTTGAATAATAAATTCTAAGCATAATAATCTCCTTTGATACTAATTCCCTCGTATTAGTAGATTATCAATCCATGATGAACTTCAGTGATTGCTTCCTAAAGTCATAGATGCTTAAAACATTGTCGTAGACGCAGATTACATGGTATTTGAGCACTTTTACGATGTTTGGATTATCTAGCTTTGTTTGAAACTTATAGCTCTCTTTTGTATCATAATTAACCATTTTAAGTTGATTTGGGTTAAGAAAAGCAATCCAGTTATCTCTTTTAGCAATGGCACCATGAGTTGCTTCTTCATTTCTAAAAAAGCAAAGTTTCTCCATGTACTTAGAAGGTTCAAGGTCAGCTTTTACTCTACCTGTCATATTATCGACTAAAAACCTCTTAGATTCAGCTAGCAATTGAGAATAGTTTAGCTCCCTACCTTCACTCTCTTCAGAATAGCTCTGAATATTAATTAATTCCTGCCCCTGAACTTTTAAAAGAGAAAGTTCAGATTTTGAGCAACAGGCTAGAAATATATGGCCATCATGTTTAAATGCAACTGAGCTAATAATTGGGGTCTTTGGCCCATAGAAACCAGTTGCTAGAATATTTAACTCTGGCAGTGAACGATACTCAAAGAAAGATTGATTCGTTTGCTGATCAAAGTAAGAAATAACCAAAGCAGACCTATCTTCAAGTGGGGCAACGGAAGTGGCTACATAATCCAGAGAGAATGATTGAGTAATTTGAAGGTCTGAATTAATAACATATATATGCTTATCAGCTGTTGTAAACCAGAACTCTTCTTCATACTCTACAAAACTTAAGATTTCAGTGCTTGGGAGAAGCTGGCCAGAGTTAAGAATATTTCCATCAAGGTCTATAGTAATGGCCATAGCGTTATTTGATATTAATATAGTATTACCATTAGGACTTTCTATAATTCCTTTGATTTGCTTAACAGGTACATTGATACTTTTAATAGTTGGGTCTTGGCATTGATCAAACATAATATTCTCCTATAAATTATTTTAGATTTTCATAAAATTCTTGAATTTTACTAAGGAACTTATCCACATCTTCGACATCAAAAAGTTCAGTGTTACCAATCCTTTTGCACGATTTTCCATTGATATATTTTAAAAGGACCTGCTCTTCAGAAGTTCCAAGCTCCATTGTCATGACGATGGCGGCCTCAGGGTTACTCACTCTATAATCTTTTTCTCTTTTTTTGGGAGATCTTGAAGTGTAGCCAATCTTAAAGCGTTTTTGTTTTTGGCCATTGATAACAATAAAGCCATTGGGACAAAGGTCGACGACGTAAACACAATCCTTGCCATCCATTGGGTCTTCGTTGTTTTTTAAATTAGGATCACTTTCTATTTTATCCTTCAAATAATCGTATTGTTCTTGGCTTAATACCTTGGCTGGAGATCCTTTTGAAACGCCGTTTGGAAGCTCAGACATCGTTTTGATTTTAAACTTTTTATAGAAAGCATTATTTCTAATGTATTTATAAATATTTCTTCTCGAAACTCCTGTTTCTTGCTCGAGATCAGAAATAAATAGTTTTTTCATTTTTACCTCGTATGAAAAAAGTTAAAGTTCTCCACTTACTCAGAATGTGAGCATTGGGACGATCATAAAATGTTAATAACTAGGAAATTTATCTAGAACTATTCATGGCAAACCTCCCGCAGAGCTTCCACGATTGCATACATCGCATACGTGTCCATTTTGCAGTATTGCAGAAGCGAGTTATAGATTTCTCGTTTCTTCCTTGAGGTTGTATTATCATCAATCATTTGAAGATAACTTATAAAGGCATCAGCCCCATTTGATATATTAAGATCTTGATAGCTTAATGCTGGAGCAAGAACAGGAAGCACCTTTTTAATACTAGTGCTGCCATTAAATTTAGATGAAATGTAATGGCCCTTTGTAAAAATAGTTTCAAGATCCCATAAACGGCTAATAAAATCATTCATCTTAGTTGAATATTCAGGATATTTGTCAGCGATCTCTTGTAGTCGTCCTTTTTCATAACTGGCATGATAGACAACAATAGATCCCTGTTCGTTTATGTTTTGATCTAGAAACTGAGCAAGGTCATGGCGAGGATCAGTATCTTGATCATGTAAAAATTCAATATGTTTAAGTTCAGCTCCTGGCGACTCCTCAATATGAATTGATACTTGAAAAGTTATCTGTTCATAAGGAGAAGAACCATCATATCTAGGAATTAAGATTGGAGCTGCTTCAAAATCCAAATAATATATGGGATATCTCAAAGTATTCAGGGTAGCATTAATGCTTTCCCTGTTAATAATATCACCAATACTAGATGCCTTCACTTGAAGCTCTTGATAGCCTGAAAGATTAGTAGAAGACGTAATATCTTTTAGATGTTTAACACCTTCATTTAAGAGGTCATCAATTTTTTTTCCACCCCTTCTAAGATGGAATATTGAATAATCCAATAACTCAGGAGAACAACTTTCAATAAATGGGCATGATAAACAGTGACGACCAACTTCTCTTTTAGGAGATTTCTTTGCATTAGCGGTCTTTCTAGCATTTTTGATAAGATCTTCAACTTCAGGAAGGATTTCTTCTACCAAAGCCGTTACGTCCTCAAAACGAACTAAGCGATTAATATCAAGGCCAGATGCTAATGAATAAGTGTTATCAACAAAGGCCAACTTATATACACCAGGATCATTGCCCGTCTCTTTTAGAATACATGCTTGTATTGCGATATCTAAAATGTCTTCGCTTCTAACGCTTGTAGATGACTTCACTTCAATTAGTGCATCATCAGTTAAAATATCTGTACGAATAAGTACACCATTACTCGTAAATGTTGCTTGGAGATTCGCATTAGGAAAAAGAGAAATAACAATGTCCTCAAATTTATAACCCTCACTAGCTAAATATGACAGAAATGGATCATCCTTAAGATGTTTTAACTCTGGATTGTTAAGCTCTAGATAAAGGCCCTTCTGGCAGTCTACATAAGATTTAATCAATGTTTTGGTTATTAGTTGCTTATTCATAAAGTTATTATAACACGATGTGTAAAATTGTGCAATAAAATATTGTATTATAATTTTTTATATTCTAATGTTTTATATAACAAATACCGATAGGATAATTAATTATATAATATTAATAGGTTAGGCATGACACTTGGATTCAAAAAGAAAGAAAAAAAACACCCAAATGATTATCCACTTCTATCTTTTCGTCTTGATAAAGCAACTAAAGATGAGATTACTCTTGAGATAGAAGAGCTTGTTCAAATACTTAATGATAATAGAGATGAAAATAGCTATGTGATTAGAAAGAACGATGTATTTGTTGAAGCTCTGAGAGAAGGAATTAAGACAATTAAAAAAAAGTACAAAATTTAAATATCATAGTTGTTCATCAATTTCGTTTAACCATTCTTCAATTTTTCCATCTAAGGCCAATACAAGCTTATAGGCCATAAATAGTCCTGGTGTCTTGATTCTGCAACCTTCAAGAGATCTTATCGTATCAATTGATATATTAGTCCTCATTGCGAGTTCATTTTGACTCAGCCCCATATTTTCTCGCTCTAATTTCAATCTCTTAGAAAATAGTTTTGCGAGCTTAATTTGCTCTTCTGTATTTTTAGCTCTACTCATAATGTATTTAAATACATGTATATAATTACTTGTATTATAATACATAATATCTTAAAGTTATTGTCAGGTCTAGAGGAGAATAAATGAACGCAAGAAGACACCTTGTAGCAGATTTAAATGATAAGCTCAGAAAGAATTTAGCCATGGGAAAAATAGAAATAAGCCTTTCACACAAGGTGAAAAATTCAGAATTTAGAGCTGAAATTATAAAAGCAGTAAGAAATTTTTCTTCTTTTGATAGTGAAATTGATTTTAACAATGACCACTCGATCGGGATGGTTATTGTTGAGCAAGATGCTTATCTATTTAGATTTAATTATCTTGATGATAGATATGATTATGCTAGTGAGATTGGGAGAAGATCTTTAGAGATTTGTCATAGTTCTGAATTCAACTCAGTAAAATTAAAAAAGACTATTACAGACAAAATATCAGCTTCTTCAATATAGTTAAGATTCCTTAATGTCATTAATCCAATTGATTATAGTTCATGTGTAATATAAACTATTTAGGCAAGATTTTTTTAATTTATCACAGGAGATTTTTCTCTCTATGTTGAGTTGCATATTTAGGAGCACGGTATGGTCAAATTGGAAGACCTTCAACGTGGGGCAGTCGTTAAAGGAATTTTACCTGACTCCCTAGTAACTATTATTGATATTTCATGGCACGGTAGCTCCGCCATTACACTCACCTATAAAGATTCATTTGGTAAAGTATCACAAGAAGTTGTTCTAAGAGAAAAGGAAATAGAACTAAGTGTTGTTGAGCATGGTCGACCATGGAGTTTTGATGCTGATGGATATGCATTAAAATTAGCATCGGAGGCTTATCGAATCAGACTTGCATATTTGTTTGACCCTCTTCTTGCTGTACATACATCATTAGTTCAACCATTACCTCATCAAATCACAGCTGTGTATGAGTCAATGTTACCAAGACAACCATTACGATTTCTTCTTGCAGATGATCCAGGTGCTGGTAAAACGATTATGGCAGGTCTTCTTATAAAAGAACTTGTTGCAAGAGGTGATCTACAAAGGTGTTTAATTGTCTGTCCTGGAAACTTAGTCGAACAGTGGCAAGATGAACTATATCATAAATTTAATCTTCCCTTTGAAATATTAACAAACGACAAACTCGAGTCAGCAAGAACGGGAAATTGGTTTTTAGAAAATTCATTAGTGATTTGCCGTCTGGATAAATTAAGTAGAAATGAAGATATACAAGAAAAACTTAGAGTTACAGATTGGGACCTTGTCGTTTGTGATGAGGCCCATAAAATGTCTGCTTCATATTGGGGAGGAGAAGTAAAATACACTAAAAGATATAAACTTGGTAAACTCCTTTCTGAAGTTACCCGAAATTTTCTGCTTATGACAGCAACACCACATAATGGTAAAGACATAGATTTTCAGCTTTTTCTTGGCCTTTTAGATGGTGACCGATTTGAAGGTGTATTTCGAGAAGGAGTTCACTCGATCGATCCATCAGATATGATGAGACGATTAGTAAAAGAACAATTAGTGAAGTTTGATGGGAAGCCACTTTTTCCAGAGAGACGTGCCTACACAGTTAACTATGAACTATCGCCTCTTGAAGCTCAATTATATACAGATGTAACAGAATATGTTCGTAATGAATTTAACAGAGCCGATGCTTTGGAAAATGATGGTAGAAGAGGAACAGTAGGCTTTGCACTAACAATATTACAACGAAGATTGGCATCATCACCTGCAGCAATATATGAAAGTTTGAAAAGAAGAAGAGAGAGGCTTGAAAACCGTTTGAACGAAGCGAAACTTGCAGCTCGTGGGCAATCATTAGAGCAAGTTAGTTTGAAAGAAGATGTTAAGCTTTCAGTAGAGGATTTGGAAGATCTTGAAGATGCACCAGATTTTGAGGTCGAACAACAAGAAGAGCTTGTACTTGATCAGGCAACTGCAAGTAAAACAATTCCAGAATTAGAAGCAGAAATTAGAAGTCTAAAAGACTTAGAAAATACAGCGAATCAAGTTGTACGCTCTGGAACTGATAGAAAGTGGGATGAGCTATCTAAACTACTTCAAGAAAATAGTTCAATGTATGATTCACATGGAGCTAGACGTAAGTTAATAATTTTTACAGAACATAAAGATACTTTAAATTATTTAGTTAATAGAGTTTCGACACTTTTTGGAGAAGGCGATTCTATTGTTACTATTCATGGGGGATCAGCCAGAGAAGAAAGAAAAAATTCCGAAAATAAATTCCTTAATGATCCCAATGTGAAAATATTAGTTGCAACTGATGCCGCTGGCGAAGGTGTGAATCTACAACGTGCACATTTAATGATTAATTATGATTTACCTTGGAACCCTAATCGTCTCGAACAAAGATTTGGACGAATACACAGAATTGGTCAAACAGAAGTATGTCACTTATGGAATCTTGTTGCATCTGAGACAAGAGAAGGCGAAGTATATCAGAGATTATTAGAAAAACTCGATAATGAAAAAGATGCACTCCATGGTCAAGTTTTTGATATCTTAGGCAAAGTTACTTTTGACAATAGAACATTGCGAGACCTACTGGTTGAGGCTGTTAGGTATGGAGAGAGACCTGATGTAAAAGCACGACTTGATCAAGTAATAGACTCATCACTAGACAGAGAGAAACTTGAAGAGCTAATAAAAGAAAATGCTATTGGTCATGATTCAATGGATAGCATTAAAGTTCAAGAAATTAAGGAACAAATGGAAAGAGCTGAAGCAAAGAAGCTCCAACCACATTATATCGAGGCATTTTTTAAAGAGTCATTCAAAATGTTAGGAGGCTCGATACAAGAAAGGGAATCTCGAAGATATCAAATCTCGCACGTTCCAGCACAAATTAGAAATACTGATAGAGTAATTGGAAAGGGCCAATCAGTATTACAAAGATACGAACGGATTACATTTGAAAAAGATCTTATAGCTCCTCAGGGAAAACCACGTGCAGAGTATATTTGTCCAGGTCATCCCCTGCTAGATGCAACGATAGATATAATCTTACAGAAAAATAAAGATATTCTAAAACAAGGTGCAATTTTAGTAGATCCAGAAGATTGTTCAGAAGACTTACGTTTACTAGTCTATCTTGAACATGGAGTTCAAGATGGTCGAGTTAATAAAGATGGGCATCGAAGAATAATTTCAAAGCAGATGCTTTTTTTAGAGGGAAATATAAAGTCTTATGAAAATAAGGCTAATGTAGAAAAATTTGTTCAAGCAGGCTATGCCCCTTTCTTAAATTATAGGCCGCTAACAGATGATGAGATAATCAAATTAGAACCTACTCTTGAAGAAAAACTGTCACAATTGAGTTCACCAGAAGATATGGCCGTGTCCTACGCAATAGAAAACATAGTCCCAAGGCACTTTGACGAAATAAAAGAAAGAATCTTTGTGAGATTAGATAAAACATTAAAAGCAGTTAAGACAAGGTTAACTAAGGAAATAGGATACTGGGATCATCGTTCAGAGCAGCTAAGACTTCAAGAAGAGTCTGGAAAGAAGAAAAATACCAAGTTAAATTCAAAAAAAGCACAGCAAAGAGCAGATGATCTTGCTACAAGATTAAAGAAAAGAGAACTAGAAATCCAACAAGAAAGACAGGTATCCCCTCTTCCTCCCGTAGTTATTGGTGGTGCCTTGATAATACCGAAAGGATTTCTTCAAAAGATAGAAGGAAAATCTTCTGAGGAAATAGGGCTCTTTGCAAAAGAAACTAAGAAATCAGAAATGATTGCGATGAATAAAATCTTTGAAGTAGAACGAAGTCTTGGAAATGTTCCAAGAGATGTTAGCCATGAGAAATGTGGTTATGACATTGAATCTAAAGATAAAGAAGGTAACCTTAGGTTTATCGAAGTAAAAGGCCGTGTCTTTGGTGCAGAAACTGTAACAATAACTAAAAATGAAATATTAGTAGGCTTGAATAAGCCAGATAGTTTTATCCTCGCAATAGTTGAGATCGAAAATGATATTGCAAAAGACCCTGTATATATTAGGGAGCCCTTCACAAATGAACCTGATTTTGAAGCAACTAGTATTAATTATAAAATTAAAGAACTATATAAAAAATCGAGTGAGATAAAATGACAGTATATATAAAAAAAATAATTGAGACATCTATACCACTTGAAACAATTAATGCAAACAGTGCTTATGAGAAGCTCCCTGGTATTGGCTCTCATCCAAGGGGAATTCACCATTGGTGGGCCCGAAGACCATTTGCTGCTGCACGAGCAGTAATTTTCGCTCAATTGGTAAACGACCCGGTAAGTGAATTTAATATTACAAAAAAAGGGAGTATGCGAGACGCCTTAAAGAAGAAAGAGTCTTTATTTAAAATAATCGAAAAACTTTCAGATTGGAAAAATAGTGATGATGAAGAATTGATGAAACTAGCATATTCCGAAATAAAAAAATCTTGGTTGATAAATTGCAGAGTTAACAATATTGAAATTGATGGTTGTGCCTTGCCTTTTATCTATGATCCTTTTTGTGGAGGAGGTGCAATACCTACAGAAGCAGGACGTTTAGGATTAAGTTCGGTTGGAAGCGATTTGAACCCTGTCGCTGCACTTATAACAAAATCAATGATAGAGCTACCCTATGCTTTTAATGTTGAAAAACCATATGGCGAATATACTGAAACAGATTTGATTAAATTAAATAAAAATAAAAAATATAAGAGGAGTCTTGATGTTATTGCTGAAGATGTAAGAAGGTATGGATATTGGGTATGGAAAATCGTAAATGACTTAATTGGAAATAATTGGAAGAATATTGAAATAACGGATAAGCATGTTGGCATCAACAAGCAGTTTAACAAATATTTAGGTCGAGAGCTACCTGTTGTTGCATGGATATGGGCCAGAACCGTAGAAAGTCCTGATCCTTTTTTGAAAGGACAAAAAGTACCATTAATAAAGAATTTCTTACTGTCAAAAAAAAATAATACAAAATTAAAGGTTGAAGTTAAAAACAATACGTATTCAATTAGAGTGACATACAACGATAAAAGTAAAAATACTATTGGCACAATTGGTCGTTCTGGGGGGCGATGTGTAATTTCAAATACACCTATTCCCTTTGATTATATAAGAGAACAAGGGAAAAAAGGAAAAATTGGTTTTAAATTAGTGGCAATAGCTCTTCAGGGAGATAGGGAAAAAATATATGTAGAGCCTGATGAAAAATATGAAAAAATCATAAAAAATATAACCTATCCTGATAACGTAATTACAACAAAACTGCCATCGAAAGCGTTAGGTTTTAGGGTTCAAGAGTATGGAATGCTTGAACATAAAGATTTATTTTTAAATCGACAGATGCTTGGTCTTATAACGTTTTCTGAATGTATACCTAAGGTAATTGAAAAAATAACAAATGATTTAGTGAATGAAGGGGTTGAAAAGGGAAAGAGAATTTCTGAGGGGGGAAGTGGTGCAATAGCCTATGCAGAATGTATTGCAACCTATATTGCACTTTCAATAGACAGAACGGCTGACTTTAACAATTCTCTAACTGGATGGAGGGCTGGAAATGAAAAAATTATGGGCTTGTTTAATCGTCATGCTGTTCCGATGGTTTGGGACTTTGGCGAAGCAAATATGCTAGGAAAAAATGTAGGTGGATTTATCAATAATATTGAATATCAATCCAAATGCATCGAAAAATTACCAGCTTACCAGATGGGTAAAGCTTATGTTGAGGATGCTAGCTCTCAAAAACTTTCATTAGGTGCTGTAATTTCAACAGACCCACCTTACTATGACAATATTGGATATGCAGATTTATCAGATTTTTTCTATGTATGGATGAGAAATTCATTGAAAAGTATTTATCCAAATTATTTTAAAACTGTATTGGTGCCTAAAAGTACGGAATTAATTGCGTCACCAATTAGGCATAAAAGTAAAAAGCTTGCTAATGATTTCTTCTTAAAAGGAATGACTCAGGTTTTTACAAATTTATCAAATACAATAAATAATCTATATCCAATGACGGTTTACTATGCATTTAAACAATCAGAGCTAAGCGATAACAATAGAGTATCCTCTGGATGGGAAGCATTTTTAAGTGCATTAATAAATTCAGGTTTGAGAATAACTGGTACATGGCCATTAAGAAGTGAGCAATCAACAAGAATGATTGGTATGGGAAACAACGCACTTGCATCATCTATCGTATTGACTTGTAGGCCTAATCCAAATCGGAATGGAAAGATAATTCCAAAAAGAAGCTTTATGCAAGAGCTTAAGGCTGAGTTATCTACAAGTTTAGATCATATGAGAAGTGCCAATATTGCAGCAGTGGATTTGGAACAATCAATTATTGGTCCTGGAATTGGTGTTTTTTCTAGGTATGAGAAAGTGGTTGAGAATGACGGAAGTATAATGAGCGTAAGATCCGCACTAATTTTAATAAACCAAATATTAGATGAAGTGATGGAAGAGTCAGAGAATGAGTTTGATAATTATACTCGTTTTTGTCTAACCTGGTTTTCGATCAATGGTTTCGAGGAGGGGGCATATGGAGATGCAAATACCTTAGCTCAAGCAAAGAATGTAAATTTAAATTCAACATCTAATAAAACTTTAATTTCAAAAAATGGAAAAGTTAAACTCATTAATACCGAAGACTTACCTGATAATTGGAATTCGAGTGATGTTTCTACGAAAAGCATATGGGAAATTACTCACTATCTTTATAAAATTTTAGAGAAAAATGGAGAGCAAGAAGCAGCAAAGTTGTTGTTGGATGTTGGGGAGAGGGCTGAGAGTTGTAAAAAACTAGCATATAGATGTTATAACCTTTGTGTAAAGAAGGAATGGATTAATGAATCTAGAGTTTATAATTCTCTAATTACTGCCTGGAGTAGTATGTCTGAGAGGGCAATGCAAGTTTAAAAACAAGGGGTGCGGTATGGCAATAAGTAATAGAGAAAGAATTGGAAAGTGTTTAGATATTCTGCAAGAAGAATTAACTCCTTATGTTGAGAGAGAACTTAATCAAACTTATGGTGATGATTGGATTACTACTGTAAGTAATAATCTTCGTGAACATCAAAAGGATATGATCAAAGCCAATAAGATTGAATGGGATGTACAGGGCTTGCTTCAAATTATGTGGGATAATTGGAATAGTGTTTTTGGAAAAACTCTAAGTAGAAATGATAGAAACATTACTAGTGAACTTCGTGATATAAGAAACAAGTGGGCACATCAAAAAACCTTCAGTACAGATGACTCATATAGAGCACTTGATTCTATGGAAAGATTATTACAATCAGTTGCTAGTAATAAAACCGACGAAGTTTCAAAGCACAAGCATGAAGTTATGAGGCTTAGATACGAAGAACAATCAAAATATCAAGTAAAGAAATCTAGGATGGCAGAGCTTGAAGGTAATCCAGAGGGTGGATTAAAGCCTTGGCGAGAAGTGATTATGCCTCATGAAGATGTCGCAACTGGAAAGTTTGTTCAAGCAGAGTTTGCAGCTGATTTATGGCAGGTTTATTTAAATCAGGGCAGTGATGAGTACAAAGATCCAATTGAATTTTATAAGAGAACTTTTATTACAGAAGGCCTTGAAGTTCTTCTTGAAAATGGATTGAAAAGACTTTCTGGAGATTCTGGAGAGCCAGTAATAGAGTTACAAACAAACTTTGGTGGTGGAAAAACACACTCTATGCTGGCATTGTATCATTTATTCAGTGGAACACCAGCTTCAAACTTATTAGGTGCTGATGAGCTAGTAAAAAAGGTTAAAATAGAACCACCAACAAAAGTTCATCGTGCAGTTATTGTTGGAACAAATATATCTCCAGGTCAACCACATGCAAAAGATGATGGAACTCTGGTTCACACTATTTGGGGAGAAATAGCTTGGCAGCTAGGTGGTAAAGAAGGGTATGCATTAGTAGAAGAAGATGACAAACGTGGTACCAACCCTGGAGAAACACTAAAAGTTCTCTTTGATAAATATTCACCTTGCTTAATTATGATTGATGAATGGGTTGCCTATGCTCGACAATTGGGTAGAAGTGATGATTTGCCCGCTGGAACATTAGATACGCATTTCACATTTGCACAAATGCTAACACAAGCTGTAAAAACATCTCCAAAGGCTTTTTTGGTTGTGAGTGTTCCAGCTTCAGATAACGAAATTGGTGGAGAGATAGGTCAAAAGGCACTTAATGGAATAAAAAAGGCTCTTGGAAGAGTCGAAACTCCTTGGAAAGCTGCTACACCACAAGAGGGTTTCGAAATTGTTAGAAGAAGATTGTTTAATAATCTAGATAATCAAAGTGCTGTAAGCAGAGATGCTGTCGTAAGATCATTTTATGATGCTTATCAAACTCAATACCAAGAGTTTCCCTCAGAGTGTAGGGAGAGGGATTACAAAAGAAGATTAGAAGTCGCATACCCTATTCACCCATTGCTTTTTGATTTTTTATTTGAAACTTGGTCAACACTTGACCGATTTCAAAAAACTAGAGGTGTTTTGCGATTAATGTCAAAAGTAATTCATGCACTATGGGAAAGAGAGGATAAAAATTTATTAATATTGCCCGCAACAGTTCCCTTGGATGACCCACATGTTCAAGCAGAACTTACAAATTACTTAGAAGATCCTTGGGAAGGTGTTATTTCGAGTGATATTGATGGCCCAGAATCATTTTCAGTAAGAGTAGATAGAGAAAACCCTAATCTTGGAAGATTCTCTGCCACAAGAAGGGTCTCTAGAACAATCTTTGTTGGATCTGCTCCAACACAACACTCAACAACTAAAGGTATTAGTGACAAAGAAATAAAACTAGGATGTTTTCAACCAGGTGAAACAGCAGCAACTTTTGGCGATGCCTTGAGAAAGCTAGATGGTTCAAGTTATCTTAATGAAGAATCTGGAAAGTATTGGTTTACAACAAGAGCCACAATTGCAACAAAGGCCAAAGACCTTGCCGCAAATTTCGAAGAGAAAAAAGATGAAGTTTTTAGAGAAATTCAAGAAGTTGTAAAAAAGAATGCATCTAGAAGAGGAGAATTTTCGAGAGTTCATGTTATGCCAACATCGCCATCTGATGTACCAGATGATTTAGATTGTAGACTTGTAATATTACCTACAGAGAATACACATACATCGAAGGCGAAGGATTCAAAGGCATTAAGTTTTGCAAAAGAATTACTTGATTCAAAAGGAACGTCACCACGTTTAAATAAGAACACATTAATTTTTATGTCAGCTGATGGAGAAAACTTAAAAAGCTTAATTAAAGCGACCGCTGACTACTTGGCTTGGAAGGAAATTGAAGATGATAAAGAAAAATATGACCTTACTCAGTCACAAGCAAAAATGGCAACCAAGAGGAAAGAATCTGCACGTGGCGTGATGGAATTAAGAATTCCAGAAACATTTATTTGGATGATATATCCAACACAAATGACTTCTGGTGATGTTCTTGAATGGACAGAAGAAAGAATCACTGGGCATGAGCCATTGGCAGAAAAAGCTTCTAGGAAACTTGTGAGTGCAGGACAGCTTGCTGCTGAAATGGCACCAATTGCACTACGGTGCGAGTTAGACAGAGTTCCACTATGGCAAGGTGATCATGTAAACGTTAAAGACCTTGCCGAATATTTTGCTAGGTATTTATATCTGCCTAGAATTAAATCACAAGAAGTCTTACTAAACTCTATAGAACAAAATTATTCAAATCTTTTACTAAGTTTTGAAGATTCCTTTTTCTATGCACAAGGATATGATAACACGAGAAATTGTTATATGGGACTTACTTTTTCTTCAGGAGTGCATCCTATTGCAGATGGTAATAGTGTTCTTGTGAAACCTGAAGTTGCTGAAAAGTTTCGTCCAAAGGATGATGTAAGACCCTTGTCTGAAATTGGTAGTAATTCACAAACTACAGATGCAAATCCGCAGAAGAAGGAAGATAAGAAAACAAGAAGATTTCATGCCTCATTCTCCATCCAGGACCCAGCACGCATTTCAAGAGATATTGGTACAATAAACCAGGAGATACTTTCACACTTAACGGGACTACTTGGCTCACAGGCAGAAATTAGACTTGAAGTACAAATAAATGTACCAGATGGAATTGATGATGATGTAGTGAGAACTGTAAGCGAAAATGCAAACACACTCAGTTGCAACTATGGATTTGAGGAAGATTAAACATGAAGAACAAAACAGAATCAATTAGGAAGATTGTTGGTTATCTAAACAACCCAGAAAAAGAAGGTGGATTTTGGTTGCCAAATATCCAACGTCCCTTTGTGTGGAGTGAAGATCAAATTCAAAGATTATTTGATTCAGTTTTACGTGAATACCCTATTAGTACATTTCTTGTTTGGAAGACAAAATCTGAAATCAAGACTAGACGTTTTATTGAGAAGTATAGATCAAATACTAAGCTATCAGACTATAATGAAATCCCAAATGAGGAACAGAAACTTTTAGTCTTAGATGGGCAGCAACGACTACAGAGCTTTTTTATAGGTCTACAGGGTTCATATGAAAAAAAAGAACTTTACTTTAATGTTCTTAGTGGTAAGCAAGCTCCTCCTGATGACATTCGATATGAATTTAAATTTATAGATAAGAAGAATGTTGCATTGCCATGGGTAAGATTTAAAGATGTTGTGTTTTCAAATAAACCACGACAGATGGCAAAAGATATCTTGTCGAAATTTGATGATATAACAGATGAGCAATCAGAGATAATCGAAGACAATCTAATGAATGCACATACAATTTTTGCGACATCTGAAGTTATTACCTATCAGGAAATTGATTCTGTGGATAACCCTGAGAATTATAATGATGATGATGTTGTAGAAATTTTTATTAGGGCCAACTCTGGTGGAACACGTCTTGGGAAATCAGACTTACTATTTTCATTGTTAACATCATCTTGGGATGACGCAGATGAAAACATGGAAGACCTACTAGAGAATTTAAATGGATCTGAATTTAATTTTTCAAGGGACTTTATTTTAAAAACCTGCTTGTCTCTATTAAATAAAGGAGCAAGCTATAAGGTTGAAAAATTTAGAGATGGTAAAACTAAAGAGCAGATAATCAACGACTGGACGAATATATCCAATTCGATATTGGATGTTAGGGATTTTATTGCAACACAAACATATATAAGAACAGATAAGGCAATGCCATCGTATTTGGGACTAATTCCTGTAATTTACTTCAGATATCACTATCCTGATAAATGGAAGAAGGCCAAAGGTCTTGATACATATTTTTTAAGAACTTTGATAGCAGGATCTTTTAGTGGAACACCAGATAACTTGATTGATAAATGTACCAAAAAAATAACTGAGTTAAGTGACTTTGACACAGACATTATATTTGGCGTGATAAAAGCTGATGGTAGGAATCTAGATATAACAAAAAATACTATTTTGGAGGCCACGTATGGTTCCAAACAAATACATATGATTTTTAATTTACTCTATAAGGATTTCAACTATAGACCAGCCTATAAGAATAACTTACCGCAAGTTGATCACATATTTCCACAAGCTCACCTAAAAAAGGTCAAGGAAGTTAATCCCACAACTGGTAAACGAAACATTAGAAAGTATAAGGTTGAATTCAGAGATCAGATAGCAAATTGTATGCTTTTGAGTGCTGGAGAGAATGGTGCTGGTGGTAAATCAGACACGTTACCTGAAGTTTGGTTTTCAGATAAGGATGACAATTATCTAGATATGCATCTTATACCCAAAGATAAAAACTTATGGAAAATGGAAAAGTTTGAAGATTTTATAGAAGCAAGAAAAGCTTTAATTGAAGAGAAGTTTAGTTACATGATTCAGGAAGAGGTTGGTAATGATTGATTTTGATAAGTTTTTAGGAAAATATGTAAAAGTTAAGGTTCAAAACTTGCATCAGGTTATGGACGACTATGGAGTTCTAACAAAAATAGATGCAGATACTATCGAGTTAGAAGAAGAAGGCCCAAGTGCTGTTAATGAATATGGCGATAACATGGGTGGAACACATACAATTCAAAAAGCTTTAGTGATTTCTATCGAAGAAGTTAATGATGATTTAGAAGTATAAAAAATTTTAAGACTTAAAAAGATGGTTTAAATAACGTGACCAAAATCCAGGAAGATGAATGAGAGAGGAAGTTTTCTATAAGTATAGAGGATTAGATAATTTTGAGTTTTTTGCAGACATTATACTAAATAAAAGGTTGTATGCAGCTCAATTTCAAACTTTAAATGATCCAATGGAAGGACATTATTATTACTCTATGAATGAAGATAATGAGAAAAATATAGATAAGTGGGCTAAAGACTTTTTTAACCAAAAGCAAAAACATCGCATTTGTTCATTATCTAAGGATAATAACAATATGCTTATGTGGTCTCACTATGCAAATAGTCACAAAGGTGTTTGTATTGGTGTAACTATTGAAGATAGGCCCGACTTTATTCATTCTGGCCCTGTTACCTATTTAGATGACTTACCTATTTTGCAGTATAACTCTACACCTCAAGAAGTTTTAATGAAAAAATTAAAAGCTTGGAATTACGAAAGAGAGCATAGAGTTATTTCTACAGAGCAATTTGTTAAGATAAGCGTTAAAGAAATTATATTCGGTTCAAGGTGTACTCCTGTGCATAAAAAAATTGTTAGGGCCATTGTAGAGAAGTATTCTCCAGAAATAATCTTAAAAAATTAATAAGAAAAATTAGGTTTTGAATGAAGCCCAGATAGGAGTTGGAATGACAATATTAAGTGAAATTTTAGATTGGGCTACAGCTCAGGAAGATTGGAAACAAGATATTGTCCGAAGGATACTTTCGTTTGGTGAATACACTGACAAAGATGTTAAAGAGATTGCAGAAATAGTTCTTGCTCAGAATGGGTATCGTAAGAGTTCATCTATAAAAGCTATTCCAATAAACAGATCAGATTTTACAAGTATAGAAAGAGCATCAAGTAGCAAAGTTGTATTAAGAAAATTAGAATCACCAACGAATGTAAATGCCCTTACCTCTGATTCAAAACTGCAGTTTGCATTAGACGGTTTAACTATTGTTTATGGTGAAAACGGTGTCGGGAAATCAGGTTATAGCAGGCTGTTGAAGAGTTGTTGTAAGGCTCGAAGTGTAGATAGTGTACTTCCAAATGTATTTGACGATCAGTCTTCAACACAAGCGTCTGTTAAATTAGAGTTCTCCGAAAATGAGAATGTCATCCAATATGAATGGTCAAATACTGCAGAAGGAAATGAATTTCTTCAGCAGATTGTCGTTTATGATAATAAATGTGGGAAAATTCAGGTTACCGATAAAAATGAATTAATATATTTACCGAGTGGAACTGATATCTTTAAGAAAATTATAGACTGTATTTCGGAAGTGAAAAATATACTATCTAATGAGAAACCTAAAGAAGTTAAAATTAACCTCGATAAAATTGATCTTAGCTCGTCTATATATAAATATGTATCAAAAATAACAAAAGATACTGAAAGTGACGAATTATTAAAGAAGCTAGAATGGTCAGAGAAAAATGAAAGTGATTTAGTGTCATTGAGTAAAAAAATAGTTGATGCCAATGAGACTGAAATAAAGAAAAAGGTAACAGCGTTAGATAAGGAAATTACAAGTCTTACTAGTCTGCAGTCTGACTTTGATCTACTGGAGAAGTCGTATTCTGAAGAAAAACAAAAAAACCTCTCAGTGATAATAAACAACAAGCTCGATAGCAAAAAAGCTTTAGATGAATTATCACAAAGCATGAGTACTGATGGAATGATTTCTGGGACTGGCAATGAGTTGTGGCGAGTACTCTATGATGCAGCTAAAGACTTTTCGGAAAAGGTTGCTTACCCAGATAGTACATTTCCTAATGAAACAGCTAAATGTGTTTTTTGTCAGCAGGACCTGGTGCCTGATGCTAAAATGCGTTTGGAAACATTTAAGAGATTTGCAGAAGGTAAAATAAAAAAGAATTTTGATGATATTGTCGTAAAAATAGATAAAGCAAAAGTCTTTTTAGAGGGACATGATTCAAAGATCATAGAAGCAAAGAAAATATTAGATCAGAATTTTACATGTTTATCTGAAGACAATGTAAAAATATTAAAAGAGAAACTCGACTCACTAAACTCATATCGTCTAGCGTTTATAGATGCTATTAAAAAAGAAGATGTTAAGTTATTAATCTGTGACACATCAAATGACAGTAAAATATCCATTTTTGAACAAGTAATTGTAAAGACTAAGGCAACTAAAGAAGAAATTAAGAAGAGTATTAATCCAGAAGAACTGAAAAAAACTAAAAACGAAAAGAGTGAATTAGACTCTCTTAAAATAGCAAGTAGTAAGAAAAGTGACTTCGTTGACTACATCAATTATTTAAAATCTCTGGACCAATATAACACAATGATAAAAGCTCTCGACCATACCAGTATATCAAGAAAGGGAAGCTCGATCATAACAAACTCTTTAAAAGATACATTTTTAAAAGCTTTAACCCTCGAATTATCAAAACTTGGTGGTGAGAAAATACCCCTATTTATTGATTCATCTACAAAGGATGGTAAGCCAACATTTCAATTGAGCCTAAAAGGAGCAAATATGCCTCCAAGGAGTAAAATTGATTTGATACTAAGTGAAGGTGAGCAAAAAATTGCATCCCTTGCTGGGCTACTTGCTGAACTGGATACGGCGAAGCACCAAAATGGACTTATATTAGATGACCCAGTTACTTCTTTAGACCATCAATACAGAAAGAATATCGCCAAGAGATTGGTACAAGAAGCTAAAGAAAGACAAGTCGTCATATTTACCCACGATATTGCTTTCTTGTTTGATCTAGAGTTTTTCGCAAAAGAATTGAATGTTCCAACACATCTACAAAATATAAGAAAAGACGGGAAGAAATCAGGAATCATTTTTAATACAAATCCGTGGCACGCTCAGAATGTTAAAGCAAGAATCAAAACTTTAAGTGATGATGTTGATACACTGAAGAGTAAAAACCTTAACGGTGATGATTATAACCATGAAGCAGGCATTATTTATGGTCGAATCAGAGAAACTTGGGAAAGAACCGTTGAAGAAGTACTTTTTAACGAAGTTGTCACTCGATTTGGACAAGGCATTCAAACCCAACGATTAAATGGTGTAACAGTTGATGATGCTGACTTTTCAAAAATTAGCTTTGAAATGTCAAAATGCTCAAAATATATGATTGGCCACGATAAGAGTCTTTCTCTTTCAGATGATCGACCTAAGGTAGATGAAATCAAAACAGACATAAGTGCAATTAGTCAGTTTGTTAAAGATATAAATAAGAAAAAAGACGATCTTATTAAGAAGCGTAAAGAGATTGTAGATAAAACTCCTGTAGCAACTGTTGTAGATTAAATATGAAAAGAAATGAATGTATAATAATTGATATTGATGGAACTTTAGCTAATATAGACCACAGAAGAGGCTATCTTGATGATGGTAACGACTGGAAAAGATTTAATTCCAGTATGGAGAATGATTCATTGAATATTTGGTGCAAGGCCATAGTTGATAAATTTAAAAATGAATATCAGATTATTCTTCTAACTGGAAGAGAGGAAATTCACAAAGATGTTACTTTAAAGTGGCTAAAGGATCATGATGTTCACTTTGATTCAATATATTTTAGAACCGAAAAAGATTACCGTGATGATGCAATAGTTAAGAAAGAGTTATTTGAGAGACATATACATGGAAAACATTCACCGCTATTTGTGGTAGATGATAGAAAGAAAGTTGTGTCGATGTGGCGAGATCTCGGATTGGTATGCCTACAGTGTGATTGGGGTGATTTTTAAAAAGATTATGAAATTAGAAGATGCTGATTCGAAAAATTTTGAAAATCAAGAATGGCTCACTACAGAAGAAGCAGCTGACTATCTTCGTATTTCAGTAGGTCGTCTTAGAAATATGACAAGTAATGGCTATGTCCCCTTCTATAAACTGGGTAGATCAAATAGATATTTAAAAGAAGAATTGAGAAAAATGTTGCTAGATAATAGACGTGGGCCTTGGTGGGAAAATGATTGAAGAAGAATATACAGAAGAAGAAATTAAAAGAGCTGCAGAAGTCTTTAAACTACTTAGTAAGTGGAAACAAGAAGCTGAATTAGAGAAAGCTAATAAAAGTTCTTCCCTGTCGTGCACGCAAATCTTTGAAGAAGAAAATTGCACGCAAACTGCACGCATTCAAGGGTGAAAGTTTTGGTAACTATTTGATTTCTTTGGCACCAAAATTCTGCGTGCACAAAATTTTAAGTGCGTTAACTATTGAAAATATTAGGATTTTTAGATTAAAATAACAGCTTGGAAAGCGTGTAGGCGTGAAAGCGTCTCGAGAGTTCGAATCTCTTGTCCTCCGCCATGTTTCGCACTGAGTAATTGACACTCACCTTCTAACTTACTAATATGCCAGACGGTAATGCCTACGTGTATATCACCAGGAACTCCGCCAGGCCCGGAAGGGAGCAACGGTACTGTGTTGTTATATAGTGTGGGCATTGCCGCTTTCTAAACACTTCTTCTTATTTCCTTACATCTAGCGCACCTCTCATTGACATTGATTTTCTGCTCTTATAATTTGCGTTATATTGAAGAGGGAAATGTGTATCAAGTACTAGCAAGAAAATGGAGACCAAAGAAGTTCGAAGAAGTTATTGGTCAATCTCATATAACTAATACTTTAGTTAATGCGATCAAATCAGAGAAAATTGCACACGCATACTTGTTCACTGGTACCCGCGGTGTAGGTAAAACTACTATCGCTCGTCTTTTTGCTAAAGCAATCCGTTGTGAAAACTTAACTGATAATAATCCATGTAATGAATGTAACTCTTGTGTTGCAATTAATAATTCGAATTCACTTGATTATATTGAAATAGATGGCGCATCAAATAATGGTGTTGATAATATTCGTGAGCTAATCGAAAACGTTCAATACCTTCCAAGCTCTGGAAAGTATAAGGTCTACGTCATTGATGAGGTTCACATGCTTTCTACAGGAGCTTTTAATGCTCTTTTAAAAACATTGGAAGAACCACCAGCACATGTTGTTTTTGTTTTCGCTACAACAGACCCTCATAAACTATTGGGAACAGTGCTTTCTCGTTGTCAACGATTCGATTTTAAAAGTGTAAGTAAAGAGCTTTTAACAAGTCACCTAAAAAATATTGCGGCTAAAGAAAATATAGAGTTTGAATCAGATGGTTTAATTGAAATTATTGCTGATCATGGTGATGGAAGTGTTAGGGATAGCTTATCACTTTTAGACCAAGTTCTTAGCTTAAGTCTTGGTGAAAAAATTAAAGAAGAAGAGCTCTATGCTTCATTAGGTTTAATTAATAAATCTTTAATTTTAAATTTAGTTGAAGCAATTCTTAATAAAGAACAAGAAGACTTTACAAATGCGATGTTAAAAATTAAGGCAGAGAATATCAGTTACGAGAAGTTTCTTGATCAGTTTCTGAATGTTCTTTATGACTTTATTAATAATATTGATAATACAGAAGTTCTTAATGAACGCTATAAAATTAATGTCAACTTTAGCTTTATAACAACAGCTGAAATGATGTGGATTTATGAATCTATAATTAAGGATTCGACTTGGGCTCTTAACTCTTTCGATCCAGCAAAGTCTATTGAGTTTGTGCTGTTAAAAACAGTAAAACGTGAAGAAATATTGGGTCTGGAATCAGATTCAAAAAAAAAAGTTAAAATAAACTCTAAAATTTCAATGGAACAAGTTGAAGAAGAACCTGCACAAGCTATTATGCCTGTCGCTCCAGCTGTTGAAACGACAAGTGAAAATATAGTTGAAAGTACAGATGAAACAATCCCTGAAGAAGTTGTTGAACCAATAGCCGAGCCAGAAGTAGTAAACTCCCCTATTCAAAGAGAAAATACTTGGGATGACTTTATTAACTTTTGTCGTGAAGAAAGTAAGTCTATTTCTGTTAATCTTGAGAGAGCTCTTTTTGATAAAGCGTTTAACCCTGAGAATTTAGAAGTAATATTTAGTGATGACTCTAGAATCTTTGCTGACTTTATTAAAGAGCCTGAAAATTTAAATCGCCTTAAACAAATTGTATCTAATTATGCAAACTTAAGTTCGGACAAGGTTAATGTTAGGGTTATTACAATAGACGATAATAAGAAAAAAGAAGATAATCTATTATCTAAAGTTGAAAAAGAACAGTTGAAAGAGCAGCAAGATAAAGAAGATCTTGAAGCACGACTTAGAGATAATAAGTTTATAAAAGAAGCTCAAGAGCTTTTTAATACTAAAATTTCAAAAGTAATTCTTAACCAAAGAGAGGAAGAATAATGGCCAATATGAATCAAATGCTTAAACAAGCTCAGCAAATGCAAACTAAAATGGCATCACTTCAAAAAGAATTAGAATCAAGAGAAGTTGAAGCAAGTTCTGGTGGTGGAATGGTTAAAGTTAAAGTTAACGGTAAACAAGAACTACTAGAAATTAAAATTGATAAAGAATGTGTAGATCCAAATGATACTGAAATGTTAGAAGAGCTAGTACTTACTGCTGTTAATAATGCTGTAAAAGAATCTTCTGAGATGGTTGAGAAGGCGATGTCAAAAGTAACAGGTGGATTAAAGATACCTGGTTTATTTTAATGAAGTATCCTGAAGCTATTGAAAATTTAATCCAGTCTTTTTCTCGTTTACCTGGAGTTGGTGAAAAAACTGCTGCAAGACAAGCTTTAAATATAATGAAGTGGGACAAAGAGTATATATATGAGTTCTCTAATTCTTTGAAGCAAATTACAGATTTAAAGTTTTGTCGAGAGTGTGGTCTTTTTAGTGATCATGATATCTGTGAGATTTGTTCATCGGAAAAAAGAAAAACTGAAAAAACTATGTGTGTTGTTGAGAGCATTACAGACTTGATGGCCATAGAAAGAAGCAATCAATTTAGCGGCGTCTATCATATACTTGGTGGAGTTTTAAATCCATTAATTGGTATTGGTCCAGATAAATTAAGAATTGATATTCTTAAAGAAAGAGTTATTAAAAATAATGTTCAAACAATGATTATGGCAATTAACCCTTCTGTTGAAGGAGATGCAACTTGTTCTTATATAAGGCAAGAGCTTAATGACCAAGAAGTATCAATTGAAAGAATTGGTTTTGGAATGCCTATGGGTGGAAGTTTAGAGTATCTAGATCCACTTACTATTTCCAAAGCATTAGAAAATAGAAAGAGTATTTAATGAATTTAAAATTATTAATTCAAAACTTTTTTGAAGAAAATGATTTTGGCAAAATTTCTGCCCACCTATCTGTGGTTAGAAGTGATGGAATTGTTATTTATTCTAATGAAGGTGATGCTTTAATCTCGAATTCAATGGGTGCACTTGCTAGTGGTTTATGGCAAGCAGCAAACTCAATGATAAATTATGTTGGAGATTCAGATGATATGGATTATCGACTATCATTTGATACAAGTTCTAGTGGAGTTTTTGTTTTACCGCTAGAATTAAATAACACAAGGTGCTATCTAGTCTCGGTATACCAAGATGCATTAAACCCTGCAAAACTTAAGCAACAGCTTAAAAATCTAATGTTTTTACTAGAAATGTATATTCGAGATGAAACAATTAGTGTATCTAAAGACTCAAATAAGATAATAGGAAATGAGACGAGAGAGGGATATTTGTTTAAAGATATTACTGACGAAGAGATAGACAAATTATTCGGGTTCTCAAGGGTTTAGGATGTCATTTGTAAATTATCATACTAAAGAAATTAACTGCAAAATTGTCTACTATGGCCCAGGCCTTGGTGGCAAAACTACAAATATTCAACACGTTTATCAAAGAACCTCATCACAATCTAAAGGTAAAATGGTTACCCTTAATACAGAAAATGAGAGAACTCTCTTTTTTGATTTCTTACCACTAGACCTTGGAACTATCAGAGGTTTTAAAACAAGATTCCATTTATACACTGTACCAGGTCAAGTCTTCTATGAAGCTTCTAGAAAACTAATCCTTAGAGGGGTTGATGGGATTGTATTTGTTGCCGATTCACAAGTTGAAAAAATGGAAGCGAATATTGAAAGTTTAGAGGGACTTAAAAAGAATCTAACTGAGCAGGGTTACGATTTTGATAAAGTGCCTATAGTATTTCAGTGGAATAAAAGAGACCTTCCAAACGTATCTTCGTTTCAAGATATGCAAAAGAAGTTAAATGAAAAAGATTTCCCATGTTTCGAAGCTGTGGCCATAAAGGGCGAAGGTGTTTTTGAAACATTAAAATCAATTAGTAAGTTAGTCTTACTAAATATTAAGGGTGGACTAGAAGATTAGGAGTAATCATTATGCCATTAACTAAAAAACAAACTAATGAAATTAAAGACTTTTTACTTGGAGAGCAAGAAAGATTAAGAAATGCTTTCGCAGTAGATGAAGAAAGATATCAATTAAAAACTGACGACAGAAAAGATGAAGTTGATCAAGCATCTGCAGATTATGAAAGATCTCAACTTTTAAGGTTTAGAAATAGAGACCTTTTCTATGCAAAGAAAATTAATAAAGCATTAGAAAAAATGAATGAAGATGAATACGGTATCTGCGATGAATGTGGATCTGATATTAAGTTTGAAAGACTTAAAGCAAGACCTACAGCAGAGATGTGTATTGCATGTAAAGATGAAGCTGAAAGAGAAGAGTCTGCTAATTTCATTGCAAGACAATCAAAATCTCTTGGAAAGCAGATTGATCTTGTAAAATCACTCTAGGAGAAAGGTATGACTAAATTAGCAATCATTGGTGGCAGTGGCTTATATCAAGTTGAAGGCCTAGAGGTTGTTAACGAACATACAGTTGAAACTCCTTTTGGAGAAACTAGTGATAAGGTTGTTGAAGTAAAGACAGACTTTGGAAATTGTTTCTTCTTAGCTCGTCATAAAAGAGGACATAGAATCACACCAAGTGAAGTAAATTATAGAGCAAATATATTTGCTTTAAAAAAACTTGGTGTTAGAAATATCGTCTCTATATCAGCGGTTGGTTCATTAAAAGATGAGCATGAACCATCTAAGTTTGTTATTCCAACACAATTTATAGACTGGACTAAGGGCTTTCGTGCCAGAACATTTTTTGGTGAAGGCGTTGTTGGTCATGTATCAGTAGCAGAGCCTGTAGACCTTGGGTTAGCCCAAAGACTTGAGTCAATTTTAAAAGAAGATAAGGTTAATTTTTCATTTGGTGGTTCATATGTATGCATTGAAGGACCACAGTTTTCAACTAAGGCTGAATCAAATATTTATAGGAGCTTTGGTGCAGATTTGATCGGGATGACTAATGTGCCTGAGGCTTATCTCGCTAAAGAAGCTGGAATAGCCTACTCTACCATTGCTATGGTTACTGATTATGACTGTTGGAAAGAAGAGCATTGTACACTTGAAGAAATTATGAAAGTCATGGGAGAGAATAATAAAACAGCAAATAGACTAATTCCTAAGATAATTAAGAGTCTTAATGAAAAACCTATTGAGCCAAAACTAGAAAATCAATTTGCAGTTGTTACTAATCCAGAACATATCCCTGCTGATAAAAAAGCAATAATAGAAGTTTTATTGTCCAAATAAGATGAGTGAGTATTCTAAACATTACTCTGTGATGAATCTAGATATTATGAAATATCTAGCGGATAACTTTTCTAAAGAAGCAGAAATAAATATTGCCGATTTAACCTTTGGTGCCGGTGGACATACATTAAAAATTGCAAAAGAATTCCCAAATGCTCAAATAATCAGTTTTGATCAAGACCCAGAAGCCTTTGAAAATGGAATAAAAAATATTAACACGAATGGTTTCTCTGAAAGAGTTCGCTTAGTACATACAAATTTTGAAAACTTTTCAGAGCAAGACTTTGTTCAAAGTAATCAATTTGATTTTATCTTAATGGATTTGGGCGTTTCCTCTCATCATTTTGACGATGAAAAAAGAGGTTTTTCTTTTAGATTTGAAGCTGACCTCGATATGCGGATGAATATAAGTGATAATGAGGCCTATACCGCTGCTGATTTTTTAAATGAATTAAATGAAGTAGATTTAGCAAATTTGATATTTGAATATGGTGAGGAAAGGTATAGCCGAAGAATTGCTGCTAGAATTATTGAAGAAAGAAAGAAAAATCCTATAAAAAGCACAACTCAACTAGAGGAAATTTGCTTTAATGCTTATCCGGTAAAAGAAAGACATAAGAGAATTCACCCCGCCACTAAAACTTTTCAGGCCCTAAGAATTGCTGTAAATCGCGAGCTAGAAGTCCTAGAGAATACTTTACCAAAGTTGTACGACAAACTAAGAGAAGGTGGAATGGTCGCTGTTATAAGTTTTCACTCTCTTGAAGATAGAATTGTAAAACATACTTTTAAAGAAATTTTTCAATCTCATAAAAATACTGCTAAAATTATAACTAAGAAACCTCAATTACCAAGTGAGGAAGAGCTTGGAGAAAATCCACGCTCTCGAAGTGCAAAATTAAGAGTTTTGCAAAAAACAACTCCAGGAGGGAATTTTAGTGGCAAGAAGAAAGAAAAAAGATAACGAAATCATCACATTTCTAAATCAATTCGTTTTAAACGCAAAAACATTGCCAATAGTTATTTCATTTTCAGTTTTAGGAATACTTTTTGTATTGATAAGAATGAAAGGTGTTGAACAAGATTACAAACTCAATGAAATTGTAAAAAAATCTAAAGTATTAAAAATAGAAAATAAAGAATTGAAAGCAGATAGGGCCAGTGTTCTATCAGTTAAAAAGCTTAAGGGTTTTGCAAAGGAAAATAATTTAAAAGAGCCCGATGAAAAACATATAATTATTATCCCTGAATAATGAAAACTAAAACAACGTTTGTCTTCTTTTTACTTCTATTCCTATTCATCAGTGTTGGTGTTAAGGCTTTCTATGTACAAGTCATAAATAGAGACAAGCTGATTGCTTATTCTCATAGCCAAATCGTCAGAGAGACAAAAACATATCCAAAACGTGGCCATATTCTTGATCGAAATGGAGCTCCGTTAGCAATTAATGTTCAAAAGTATAATATCTTTACTTTTGGTAAGGATTTGAATCTTTTTTCGAAGGAATTAAAAAAACTATCTAAAGTAATTCCTTCAATAAATTACTCTTCAACCTTTAAAGAAGTAAAAAGTAGAAAAAAGTTTACATGGATTGAAAGGAAAATTGACCTTGATGATAACGCTCTAAGTGAGTTAAAGAAATTAAAGACTATTGTTGTTGAGTCTCAATCTTCTCGCTTTTATCCAAATCATGAATTACTTGCTCAAACCTTAGGTTTTGTTGGAATAGATAACGAAGGTTTATCTGGAATTGAATATTTCTTCAATGAAGATCTAAAGGGAGAGGCCTTAATACATAAGTATTTTAAAGATGCTAAGGGTAGACCTGTAAAATATAAAAGTGCTATCGTTGACCATCAAGCCAAAGATGTAACTCTCAGTATTGATAAGGATATTCAAGCAGATCTTGAAGAGTATCTAAAAGAAGGTGTTGAAAAGGCACAAGCAAAGATTGGTGGTGCAGCGGTAATGGATGCTGATACAGGTGAAATTTGGGCGATGGCAAATTACCCAAGTTTTGACCCTAACAGTATAAAGAAAAAAGATAAGAATCATTTAAAATTATCATTTGTAACAGATCCCTTTGAACCGGGTTCAATATTTAAAACCCTCACAGTTCTAAGTGCAATGGAGAATAATATTGTTAGAGGGGACACAAATTATTATTGTGAAAGAGGAAAATTAAGAGTCGGAAAACATTTAATTACTGAATCAGATAGTAGTCATAACTTTGAATGGTTATCGGTTGAGGAGATATTAAAATACTCTTCAAATATTGGAACAACGAAAATTGCCTTTGACCTAACGTTCCCGACTTTAAGTAAAACTTTAAAAAACTTTGGTATTGGTGAGAAGACAGGAATTGAAATTCCTGGTGAATCACGAGGAATTCTCGATGATACTGAAAATGTTTCACCTATACGATTAAGCAATATATCTTTTGGTCAAGGTGTTGCAACTACTGGTGTTCAGATGTTAAAGGCCTATGCAATGATTGCAAATGGTGGTTATGAAGTTGAACCGACAATTATTAAAACCAAGAAGAAAAAAGACTATAAAAGACTATTTAATAAAAAAACAGTGAATACAATTACAGATATGCTTATAAAGGCCGTAAGTGAAGGTACAGGCTCAAAAGCACAAATTGAACACTTTGAAATTGCTGGTAAGACAAGTACTGCTCAAAGGCCTGATGAAAGAGGTGGATACTCTGGATATGTTTCAGGATTCATTGGTTTCCCAGTAAATGTAGAAAAAAGATTTGTCGTTTTTGTTTATGTAGATAACCCAGTCGGTGATTATTATGGAAACCTAGTTGCAGCTCCAATATTCAAAAAAATAACAAAGAATATTCTTTATAAAAGAAAAGAATATAAAACCATTGCAAACTCAAAAGATGTTAAAAAAGATTATGTGAATATTAAAGTAAGTTCAAAACGCCACATTAGAAAAGGTGAAGTTCCTAATATGATCGGTCTAGATAAAAGATCTGCAAAAAAAATATTAGAAAGTTTGAATGTAAAGTATGAACTTAAGGGCTTTGGAATTGTTCATAAACAAAATATTCCTGAAGGAACAAAAATTTCTGAAAGCACTTTAGTGAAGCTAAAGTTTGCACCACCAAAGTATGAGTAATTACCTATTTGATAAAGCATTAAATATTCAGTGGGATTTGAAAAATTCTAATAATGAATCTATTGTATTTTATTTCAGTAGTGATTTAAGTGAAAAAGCTAAGCAGCTTTTCTATGAAAGAACAAATAATGTAAAGTTTAAAAGAGTATATACTAATTTATCAGTAAAGATGAATGATGTTGTCTATGTGGCAAATGATGATTTTCATGAACTCATGAAAAAATACTGTAACTTCTACTATCCCCTTCCAATGAACAAAAAGTATATTGCACTAACGGGAACAAATGGAAAATCTACGACAGTGGACTTTATACGACAATTGCTTTTAATTAAGAAAAAAAATGTTTTAACCATTGGAACAATGGGAGTTTATTTAAACGACTCGAAGGTAGAAGATTTCGGATTAACTTCACCACATTATATTGATCTTAGAAAAACTCTTTTTGAATACCAAGAAGATTTTGAATTTTTTGCAATAGAGTCTAGTAGTCATGCACTAGATCAAAAAAGACAGTACGGAATTATTTATGATTACATCGGTTGGACAAGCTTCTCGCAGGATCATTTAGACTATCACCAGAGCATGGAAGAATACTTTAAGTGTAAATTGAAACTAAGAGAACAATCTAAAACAGACTTTATAGTTTCAGCTAAGTCTGGTGATTTTAAAGAAAGATTTGAACATGAAACAGTCAATTATAACTTTAATCTGACTCAACCATTTCTAAATATTTCTTATAATCAAATAAATTTAGATATAGCACTTGGTATACTCGAAAAATGTGGCCTTGAATTTAATGATTTAGAAGTTAATAGCTTAAAACCAACTCCGGGTAGATTTAATGTCATAGAAAATGAAGAGCAAAAAGTTGTTGTCGATTTCGCTCATACTTCTGATAGTTTAGAGAATGTTTTGAAGGCAATAAATGAAAGCTTTAATCAACACGTAGTTTGTGTGTTCGGCTGTGGCGGTAATCGAGATAAGACTAAACGTCCTTTAATGGGTATGGCAGCACAAGAAAATTCTGACTTTATAATTGTGACAAGTGATAACCCTCGCTTTGAAGATCCTGAAGAAATCATAAAAGACATAGTGAAAGACTTAAATAAAGAAAAACTGATGACAATAGTTGATCGAAAAGATGCTATTGAATATGCAATTGAAAATTATCCTGAAAGTATTATACTAGTTGCTGGTAAGGGCCATGAGAATTATATTGATCAAAACGGTACTAAATCTAATTTTAGTGATGAAGAAACTATAAAAAATAAAATAAAAGCAATAAAAAAATAAAGAATTCACTATGCTTAAATTTAAAGAATTAATAAAAATTGAAACTGTAGAAATAAAAAATCCAATGCAAGAAACGACTGGTGATTTATCTTTCTATACTGATACGAGAACTCATAATGGTGAACAAGTTTTTATTGCGATTGAAGGAGCTAACTTTAAACCTTTAAGCTTTATAAATAAGGTGAAAGCTCAAATTATTATTTGTGAGGATAATGAGTATAATAGAGAAATTATTAATGATAATAAAGACAGAACATTTATCATCGTAAAGTCAGTCATTAATAGTCTACGAGAAGTTGCAAACTTAATTTCAAAAAAATTTCAAGCTAATGGTGGTGTTCTTATTGCTGTTTCTGGGTCAAATGGAAAAACAACTACAAAAGAAATGTTATTCCATATCCTAAGTGAGTCGGGTGAGAATGTCGTTTGCACACAAAAAAATAATAATAACCATATTGGTGTTCCTATAACTTTATTTCAAATAAATGCAGATACGAAATATTGTATTACTGAGCTTGGAAGTAATCACCCTGGAGAGATTAAATACTTAGTTGATATGGTTGAACCTAGTTGTGGAATTTGTACAAATATTGGTGAAACACACTTAGAGTTTTTTGATAATGTTGAAAATGTTTTTAAAGAAGAAGGTTATTTATTAAAGTATCTCGCAGAAAATAATAAAACTTTATTTGTGAATGCAGATGACGATTTTTTAGAAGTTTATAAAAGTGCAGAGAGTGCTTTGAGTTTTGGATTTAGTAAAGATGTAGATTACTCTTTTGATTTAGATGCTAATAGCTTTAAGTTAATTATTGACGGTGAAACATTGGACTACACAAACCAAAATATTACAGGAAAGCATAATAAACTAAACCTTTTAGTAGCTGCTGCTATTTGTCACAATTTAAAAATTCCAAATGATAAGGTTGCTAGTGCAATTGCTTCATTCAAGCCGACTAGAAATCGTTCAGAGTGGATTGAGCTAGATGGTCGAAAAATCTTTTTGGATGCTTATAATGCAAATCCTAGTTCTATGAAGGCCGCTCTACTTGCTTTTAAAGAAAAATGTATTGAAATGAATCTGAAAAAAGATGAGTTTGCTATTATTCTTGGAGATATGAATGAGCTTGGAAAAGACGCTGCAAGGTATCACGAAGAGCTAGGTAAGTTTTGTTCACAAAATGGTTTTCTAAATATGTACTTTGTTGGAAATTTTGCACATAGTTATAATAAGGGATGCAATTATATTGGAACCGAATTTCTAACGACAGATCAGCTTAAGAAAAAGATGCAAGACATTGTAACACTGCACAAGGCAATGTTTATTAAGGGCAGTCGGTCTTTACAACTTGAGTCAACAGTGGATATAACTTTATGTTGAACTTAATTTGGGGACCCGTGTGTTATATCACTTACTTTTTCCGTTATCGGAAAGTTATACATATTTAAATGTTTTTAAATACATCACCTTAAGATCATTTTTTGCATTTGTTATCGCAACTGTAATCTCAATTATTTGGGGTAAGAAATTTATTGCTTATATGAAGGTGAAACAATTTGGACAATCAATTAGAGAAGATGGCCCAGAGTCTCATTTTAAAAAAGCTGGAACACCTACTCTAGGTGGAATATTTATTCTAGGTTCAATTTTCATTTCAGTTTTCGTAAGTGGTAATTTTTCATCTAAACCTTTTGTCGCTTGTATACTTGTGACTCTCAGTTATTTTCTTCTGGGTTGGTTTGATGATTATTTAAAAATTATTAAAAAGAATTCTGACGGTGTTTCGGCAAGAGGAAAGCTTCTTTGGCAATTTATAACTGCATTTGCTGTAGGCTACTATATGATTGCCAATAATGTAATAACGACAGAATTATACGTACCCTTTGTAAAGGAACCTTTATTTGATCTTGGGTGGTTTTATCTGCTCTTTATATCATTGGTTATCGTAGGATCTTCTAATGCTGTTAATTTAACAGATGGATTAGATGGATTAGTGACGGGACCTGTAATTACTTCAGCTTCAACTCTTGGAATTTTGGCCTATGTTGCAGGTCACTCTGAAATTTCTAACTACTTATTTATTCCATATGTTCAGTCTAGTGGGGAATTAGTAGTTATATGTGCAGCAGTTGTAGGGGCAAGCGTAGGCTTTCTTTGGTATAATTCATACCCTGCTCAAGTATTTATGGGAGATGTTGGCTCATTATCTCTAGGTGGATTACTAGGAACAGTAGCAGTACTGACTAAGAATGAATTCTTGTTTGTTATCATTGGTGGGATCTTTGTTATGGAAGCGATCTCAGTAATATTACAAGTAGGATCATATAAATTAAGAAAGAAAAGAATTTTTAAAATGGCACCTATACATCATCACTTTGAATTAAAGGGATGGCCAGAGCCGAAAGTAATCGTAAGGTTTTGGATCATAAGTATTGTGCTATCAATATTAAGCATAGCGACTTTAAAGCTTAGATAATCATAAAGGAGTTTTCGTGGAGAAATATCGCGGAAAAAAAGTATTAATTGTTGGTCTTGGTAAAACAGGTTTTGCTCTCATTAATTTATTTAATCAATATGAGTGTGATATTCGAGTGACGGATATTAAGCCCATTTTTGATTTGAATAAACCAGTAAAAAGGCTAAAGAAAATAAGCCCTACTCCAGAAATGACTTTAGGTGAGCATAGAGAAGAAGATTTTTTATCTGCTGATATTGTCGTTTACTCTTCGTCTGTGGATCCTAATTTACCACAATTATTAAAAGCAAAAGAACATGGAGTTGAAGTATTCTCTGAATTCGCATTTGCTTATGCTAATTGTAATAAACCAGTAATCGCTGTTTGTGGAAGTAAGGGAAGAACAACAATTGCTCATATGATTGGTTTTACTCTAAAGCTAGATAAGAAGAATGTATTTGTTGGCGGAACAAATTCTGAGCCGTTCTGTAATTTCTTAATGGATCCTAATAAAGACTTTGTAGACTATGTAGTTGTTGAAGTTTCACCTCTTCAGTTACAAAGCTTAGATAATTTCAGTCCTATATTAGTTGTTTATCCGAATATTGAGGAAAGAGTTGTTGAGGGACGATTTAAGTCAGCTGGTGAATATATTGAAAATTGCTTAAAAGCACTTAATGGATTAACGAGTGAAAACTTTTTAATCGTTAATTTTGATAAGTTATCAAGTAACTCAATTCTAAGAAACTCAGAAGCTCAAACTTTTTGGTATTCAAGAAGATCATTTGTAAAAATGGGTGTTATTGCAGAGATTCAAGGAACTCATTTTCATGATAAGAGAATTCACTCGAATATTCACTTTCACTCAGACTTTAAAGTAAATAAAATGCGTATTATTGGCCAAAATAATAGAGAAAATCTAATGGCCGCTATTACAGCTTGTAAGGCATTAAAAATTTCTGATAGTGCTATCCAAACTTGTATAGAGAAATTTCCAGGAATTCCTCATCGCCTTGAGTTTGTTATTGAGAAAAGTGGCGTTAAATTTTATAACGATGCAAAATCTGAAAAAATGTCAGAGATGAAGGAAACTCTTGAGAACCTTAAACCACCAGTAATATTAATTGCTGGAGGAAGAGATACTGAGCAAAACTACGAAGGGTATCATGATATTCTCAGTGAAAAAGTAAGACTGATGGTTTTAGTCGGAGAATGTAAAGAGTCGATGAATAGGACTCTTGGGGATGCGACTCAAACTTTCTTAGTTGGATCTTTTGATGAATCAATACTTCTCGCTTTTCAAAAGTCTCGTACCGGAGATACGATTATCCTATGTCCAGGAAATGAGGCCACTGATATTTTCAGAGATTATGATGAGAAAGGTAGTTACTTCAAAAAGCTTATTTTCCAACTCTAAGAATTAATTATTGATGTATGACACCATGCTCGTTAAACTATAGTGAGCATGGTAGATAAATTAAAAAAATATTTTATATTCAATGTATTATTTATAGTCGTTCTGGGGATAATAATGGTTTATTCCTCAAGCTATATTTATTCAAAAGAAGTTATTGGAACTTCAACTCACTTCTTTTTTAAACAAATAATTTTCTTATTGATTGGAAGTGCTTTCGCATTTTTAATTTCAAAAACAAAAACATCCTTTTGGTATAAAAATGCTATTAAAATAAATATCTTTTTTACATCACTCTTAGCACTTACCTTTACTCCACTTGGTGTAAGTATAAAAGGTTCTCAAAGATGGATCAGTTTAATGGGTGCAAGTATACAACCCGGTGAGTTTGTTAAGTATACTGTATTATTGGCAGCGATTTATTTCTTTAATGAGTTTAATAAAATGGATAAGGACTCAAAGATTAAGGGTGCTGTATCATTATTTATGCCCTTAGTATTACTAATATTACAACCAGACTTTGGCTCTTTTTCTATATCCCTAATACTTATCTTTTTTGCATGTTTTATGAGCGACTTTCCAAGAAAATATTTTTGGGGAGCTTTTGTCCTTGGTATTGGGGCAATGGGATCTTTATTAGTTGCTGCTCCGTATAGAGTTAAAAGACTTTTAACTTTCTTGGATCCATGGAGTGACCCTCAAAACTCAGGCTTTCAAATTATACAATCTTACCTTGCTTTTGCTAATGGCCATATTTGGGGACAAGGTATAGGTAACTCTAATGAAAAATTATTCTATCTACCTGAAGCCTATAATGACTTCATTTTAAGTGTGATTGGTGAAGAATTAGGATTTATAGGAATTATTCTCGTAATTCTATTATATGTCTTTTTCATTTATTTAGGTTTTAGATTAGCACTTACTGTTAGTTCTAAAATTAATTCTCAAATAATTGCAGGTTGTATTTTTGCGGTAGGCTTTCAAGCATTTTTAAATATGGGTGTTGTGCTAGGACTATTACCAACTAAGGGATTAAACTTACCATTTATTTCATACGGTGGATCATCATTATTTGCAAACTGTATACTCATTGGTTTTGTATTTAGTGCTCTTAATTTTAAATCCCAGATAATTAATGAAACAAACGAGTATTCAGAAGCTCAAAACTATTTTCGATGAAAAATATTATAATTGCAGCTGGGGGAACTGGCGGACATATAAATGCAGCTCTAAGCCTTGGTGAGTACGCAAAGTCTCAGGGTTATAATATCGTATTTTTTTCAGGAAAAAGGCATCTCGACTATAAGTTATTTGAAAATGAAGATGTTTTACACATTGATGCTAAGCCTTTAAGAACTAAGAACCCTGTAAAGTTATTTATAAATATCACATTGAATATTATTACTTTCATTAAATTATACTTTGAAATTATAAAAATAAATCCGGTATTTGTTATTGGTTGTGGTGGATATGTTTGTGGACCAACTCTTCTTGCTGCATGGTTAAATTTTAAGAAAGTATTTGTTGTTGAGCAAAACGCAATTGCAGGTCTAACTAATAAACTATTATCTAAAATCAGTGAAAAAAACTTTGTAGCTTTTAAAAATACAAAAGGTATTGAGAAAAATGTTTTTGTATCAGGTAATCCAATACGATCAGAGATTAAGTACCAAGAAATTATAAAACCACAAAATAATATCAATATTCTCGTTTTCGGTGGAAGTCTTGGTGCAAGTCAAATTAATGATATAGTTCTAAGGTATGCTAAAGAAAAAAAAGATAATGTACATATTAGGCATCAAGTTGGAAAAGATAATATCAAAAAAATAGATATAGATAATTATGAACAGCTTGAGTACTTAGATAATATTGCTGAGGATTATGCCTGGGCAAATATAATTATATCAAGAGCTGGAGCTTCAACAGTAACTGAGTTAGAACTCATTCAGAAACCAGTTATATTTATTCCATATCCAAACGCTGTTGATAATCATCAAGAGTATAATGCAAAATCAATGCAAGAAACCTCCAATTTTTGTGTACATATACTTAATCAAAAACTTAATTCAGATAATCTATATAGTGAATTAATAAAAGCAATTGATGACATTGTGAGCAGTGAAAAATACCTACCTTCTGAGGTAAAAAAGCCAATAAATGCGAATGAAGTCATAATTAAGGAAATTCAAAAAATATGCATGGTTTAAATAAGAATTTAAAACTTCACTTTATAGGTGTCGGTGGAATAGGGATGAGTGGTATTGCTGAAGTACTTCTCAATCTAGGTTATAAAGTTTCTGGGAGTGATCTAAATAAATCCTCAGTTATTGAAAACCTGATAAAAAAGGGACTTGAGTTTCATCAAGGACATAGAGCTGAGAATTTAAAAAATGTTAATATTATGATTTATTCCTCAGCAATAAAATCAGAAAATCCAGAATTTCAAGAGGCCGAAAGACTAAATATACCAATTATTAAAAGAGCTGAGATGTTAGCTGAGCTAATGCGACTAAAATTTGGAATAGCTATCGCTGGTTCGCACGGAAAAACAACAACGACTAGTATGCTTGCAACGATTCTAAGTGGGTTAAAACTATCACCTACATTTATCGTTGGTGGTGTTGTAAAAAACTTAGGAAGTAATGCTGGTTTAGGTGAAGGTGATATTCTCGTAGCTGAAGCAGATGAGTCAGATGGATCATTTCACTTTTTAAACCCAATAGTAACGGTCCTCACAAATATAGACAATGATCATATAGATTATTATGGTTCAGAAGAAAAGCTAACAGAATCATTTGTTTCTTTTGTAAATAAAGTACCATTTTATGGAGAGATTATTTTAAACTTTGATGATGCAAAAATTAGGGAGCAATCAGACAAGTTTAATCGTAAGCACACAACCTTTGGCTTTGATAATAATTCTTATGACTATAATATAACTAATTATAAATCAGAAAATGGTAAGGCGTACTTTAGCCTTAAAAAGAAAGAAGAAAGTTATGACTTTGAAATTCAAATGAGTGGAAAGCATAATGTATCAAACTGTGTTGGTGCAATAATTGTAGCACATAAATTAAAACACTCATTCGAATCAATTCAAAAAGCTTTAAACTGTTTTGAGGGAGTTGGAAGACGATTAGAAAAGTTATATGAATCGGAGAATCTTCTAATTATAGATGATTATGCTCACCACCCTACTGAGCTTGAGAAAACAATTAATTCAGTAATCAATACTTATAAAGATTATAAAATTAATTTTGTCTTTGAACCTCATCGTTACTCGAGGACTAAGAATTTTTGGAACGACTTTGTAAGTGTTCTAACAACTCAAATTAATACGTATATTTTGCCAATTTATCCCGCAGGTGAGGATCTTATTCCATATATAGACTCTGAATTACTAGTTAAGCAATTGGTAAAGAGCGAAACTCCTGCAAAGTTTATTAATAGCATTAATGATTTAAAGATCGAAAAAAACTCAAGCGAAAAAACTTTGTTTGTATTTATGGGTGCAGGGCCAATAAGTAAAAATATAAGAGAGTATATTCGTGAGCTTTGATGCTATTAAAGATTGTGAGTATTTTAAAGATGCAGAGTTGGCTCGTTATACAACGATTCGTTTAAAAAAAATTGGTGACATTTGTATTGTTAAATCTTTGGACGCCCTAATAGAATTAAAAAGAGTAGCTAATAAAGAACATAAAAAAATACATCTTATTGGTTGGGGTGCAAATCAAATCATTAAAGATACAAAAGATAAGATTTTCGTAAAACTAGACCTTCCATTCAATCGTGACTATCTAAAAGAAGCACGTGATGAATATGATCTACCGGCATCTGTTAGCCTTAATATCCTTCAATCCCATGCACAGAAATTTGGATTAAAAGGATGGGAGGTATTCACGGGAGTTCCTGCGAGCTTAGGTGGTGCTTTAGTAATGAATGCTGGCACTAGTCTTGGTGAAATTAGTGATGTTGTAAAATCTGTTACTGTTTTAAGAGAAAACAATCAGATTGAAGAGTTAGAAAATAAAGATCTCTTTGTTTATAGAAATAATAAATTCTTAAAACCCGGAGATATTATTCTCAGTGCGAAGCTAATTCATCATGGAATTGAAGAAAGTATAAAGTCACAGATAAAAGAATACATGCAGTTTAGAAAAAACTCTCAGCCATTAAAAAGCTTCAATTGTGGCTGTGTCTTTAAGAACTATACTCCTCAGCACAGAGCTGGTCAGTTTATTGACACCTTGGGGCTTAAAAACTTCACTTTTAAGTCTTTAAAGGTAAGTGAAGTCCATGCAAACTTTGTAGAGCATGCTGGAATGGCGACATCTGATGAGTGTGAGTACTTTTTAGATAAATTAAATTCTATCCTAGAGCAACATACTGGGGTAAAATTTGAATTAGAAGTAAAAATTTATTAAAATTTATTATGGTGAAGTTTTTAACAATTCTATTTATTTCAACAACACTCTATTCTGCTACTAATAAGCAGAAGAAGGTGCAGTATAAAACTTTCTTTGGAAGTTGTCCTAGTCGTGTTGCTGGAAAGTTAACTCTTGATTTAGTTAGTGAGTTTGAAAAAAATAGATCTCTTTTAGAAATTAAGGAGAAAATTGTTAAAGATAAACTAGATGAAAAACATTTTTTATCTACTTATAGTATTAATTATCATCCAGTAGAAAACTTATTAAAGTTTAAATTTGATTGTCCCAAGCCTCTTTTAAAAGCACAAATTTACAAGAAAAATGGTGATGAGTTTTATACTGCTATTCTTGTTGATAATGGTAAATTTGTTGATCCAACCTATGAAGTTTTACTAAGATCAGAGAAAAAACTTAATCATCAATTACCTCATTTAGCGTATCCGGTAAGCTTAATTGATAGCGGAATTGAGAGTGAAATCAAGGACTTAGTGTCAAAGTTTAATAAAGAGTATAAAGGAAAAATTTCAGAAATAATTGTTGATGATAATAAGAAATTAACACTTATTTTTAGTATAAATCGTAGGCCAACTTCTGCTTTTCTTGGTGCTGAATACTGGGGTGAAAAAGTCGGAAAACTAATAAAAATAATAGATTACATGAAAGAAAAGAAGACAATTCCAGCCGTTATAAATCTTACAAATTCTAAAAAAGTTGTTGTCAAGTTCTCTGATACCATCTAGCATTATAGGTAGGGCGCAGTATACCCTAAACAGAATGAATCTGTAACTATGTCATATTAGGTGTAGTGAGAAAGGAATCTCAAATGAATGACAAAGATTTATTAATCGCACTAGACGTTGGTACTACCAAAGTATGCACTATTATTGGTGCTCCAAATCCCGAAAATGATTCACTTGAAATTATTGGTGTTGGCTCTCATCCCTCTTACGGTTTGAAGAAGGGTTCTGTAGTTAATATTGATAAAACAATTCGCTCTATTAGGTGTTCACTTGAAGAGGCCAAAATGATGGCTGGAATTAGTGATGTTAATAGTGCAACAATCGGAATCGCAGGTAATCATATTTATTGCTTTAATAGCTCAGGAGTTGTTGCTGTTAAGGGCAAAGAAATAACTGCTGAGGATGTTGATCGTGTTGTTGAGGCTGCAAAAGCAGTACTTATTCCTTCTGATAGAGAAGTTCTTCATGTTATTCCTCAAGAGTTTAGAGTTGATAGTACTAAAGGTGTAAAAAACCCAATTGGAATGTGTGGTTCAAGATTAGAAGCGCATGTACATATTGTTACTGGTAAAACTCCACTTATACAAAACCTTATTAAATGTGTTGAAGCTACAGGCATCCAAGCAAAAGATGTAATTTTACAACCAATTGCAAGCTCGAGATCAGTTCTTACTCAAGAAGAAAAAGAACTTGGTGTTGTGTTGATTGATGTTGGTGGTGGAACTACTGATCTCGCTGTTTGGAAAGATGGAAGCTTAATTCACTCACAAATTATACCGGTTGGTGGAAATCACTTCACAAATGATTTGGCCGTTGCTTTAAAAATTCCTCATAATGAAGCAGAGAGAATTAAAGTAAATCACGGTTGTGTATTAGCTGAAAAAGTAAATCAAACGGCTCATATAACAGTAAATGGTCTTAGTAATACTAAGGCTCGTGAAGTAACTATCGGTCAAATCGCAGAGGTACTTGGTGCTAGAGCTGAAGAGTTATTTAATATTATTTTAAAAACTCTTGAAGAAAAAAATCTGTTAGAACTTGTTAATGGAGGATTTGTTGTCACTGGTGGCGGTTCTTTAATTAAAGGAATTGCTGAACTTGGGGAGTATATAGTAGAGCGTCCAGTTAAAGTTGGATACCCTAACCCATTTGGTGGAATGACAAATGTTATGCAAAATCCTAAGTTCTCTACAGTATTAGGATTATTATTAGAGTCGTATAAAGTGGCTCCAAATAATAAAGAAAGAGTAAATAGAAAATACAATAACGAACAAGATCTATTTGGACGTTTTGGTGAATCAATTAAAAACGTTTTTAAAGAGATCTTTTAATTCGGAGGATTATTATGTTTGAAATAGCTGAGAATGAAAACCAAGATTCAGGAGCTAAAATTAAAGTTGTTGGAGTTGGTGGTGGTGGATGTAACGCCGTTAACACAATGATTAAATCAGGCTTACAAGGAGTTGAGTTTATCGTGGCAAACACTGACTCACAAGCTCTTGCAGCAAACCTTGCACCAACTAAGATTCAATTAGGAAGTGACTTAACAAAAGGTCTTGGTGCTGGTGCAAATCCAGAAGTTGGAAGAAAAGCAGCTCTTGATGACTATGAAAGAATAAGTGAAATTTTAGAAGGTGCCGATATGGTATTTATCACTGCCGGAATGGGTGGTGGTACAGGTACAGGTGCAGCCCCAGTGATTGCAAAACTTTCAAAAGAATTAGGTGCATTAACTGTAGGTGTTGTGACTAAGCCTTTTATCTTCGAGGGAAGAAAGAGAATGAAACAGGCTAATCTAGGGATTAAAGCTCTAGAGGAAAGTGTTGATTCATTAATTACTATTCCAAATCAAAGATTACTACAAATTGCAGGTGAGAGTTTATCTTTAGTAGAAACTTTTAAGAAAGCTGATGATGTTTTATTACATGCAGTTCAAGGTATCTCAGACTTAATTAACAATACTGGTTTTATTAATGCTGACTTTGCAGATGTTTCTACAGTTATGCATAATAAGGGACTAGCCTTAATGGGAACTGGTATTGCTGATGGACCAGATAGAGCGGTAAAAGCAGCTAATGAAGCAATTAGTTCACCACTACTTGAAGACATTACTATTGATGGAGCAACAGGTATTATTGTTAATATTACTGGTAATGAATCTTTATCAATGCATGAAGCTAATGAAGCGATGACGTTAATAATGGAAGCAGCTGATGAGGATGCTGAAATTATTTTTGGAACAGTTATTGATGAAGATATGGGGGAAGATGTTAAAATTACAGTTATTGCAACTGGACTTGGTGGACATGAAAAGTATACAACAGAAGTTCATCAATCAAGAGAAATTACTCAAGGTGCAATGGCACAAGCTCAACTTCCAACTCAACCATCTATGCCTGAAGCTAATTTTGAAGCTAGAAATGTAGCTCCAGAAACTAATACTGAAAGTAATGTTTCAGAGTCGGTTGTAAATGATACTTCAGCTTTAAATAAATTCTTAGAGAATAATCAAAGAAATGAAGTAAATGCTTCTGAGTTCGAAAGAGTAGAAGAAGAAAATGAAGCTCATGAAGAACAAAGACCAAGAACTTCTAATCTTGCAGAGTCTATTAGACAAGCTTCAAAGAACTATGAAGAGAATAATGAATCAAACTGGCAAGAAAAGCCAGCAAGATCTCAAAGTAATGAGTCTAATGGTGAATATGTGCAAAATTCTAAGGCCAAATCAATTGCTGAAAAACTAGGCTTTATGAACTTTGATGATGATGAGTTTGATACTCCAAGTTATCTAAGAAAAGATAATAATCAAAATCCTAATGAATTAAATAACTAATTAAAAGCCACCTTAGGGTGGCTTTTTTTTTACTCCAATACAATGGGCTCACAATATAATGTCTGAATTGTAATTATTTGATCACCTTCTAATTCATAACTTGAAATTATATGGTTGTATAGATTTGATTTTTTCAAGTTCTGACTGACATTATAAAGGAATATTCCATTCTCATCGTTTTCACTATCACATCTAACACTTAAAAAAGGTGCTATCACTGTACTTTTATAAAGAGTGTAATGCTCTTCGCATAATGATACTTGGTCATGAATTTGGGTGGTGTTATGGAAAGTCTTTAGGCAATATGTACATAAGTCCTTAGGCTTTTTTGAAACGTAAATACCAATAATTATAATGAGTAAAAGTGTTATGAGAGCGAAAGTTATGTAAGTCATTTTAATACTTGCACAACACAAATTGGTTTATAACCTAAGAAATTATTAATAAGATTTCTGACAAACACTCTAATTTCTTCAGCGATATCTTCATCATCTTTCGTCATTAGTTTTTTACTTAACTGGCCTTTAGTTAACTTATATATTTGAATTTCTTTATTGCTAAACCATGCAGGTAAGCCAAGAGTCGTAATTTCTAAATCTCGATCTTTCTTACTTAGGCTTATAAAACAAGCACCGTTAATTGCAATCTTACGTCTCTTACTAATTGCCGGCCTATCAAGTTCTAAATCTTTTGAGTGATAAATTACTGGATCATCTACATCGTTATCGAAAAACTTTAAAGTATCTTCATGAACAACCAACTGACTAAAGTTACCAAAAGTCTGAGAGTCAATCCCTAGTCTTTCACAAAACTCTTTATGCTTTCTAAGAAAATAAGATTCACCATGGATAGGTATAACTAGTTTAGGATTTATTTTAGAATAAAGATCTTCTAAATCTTTTTGTGATGGATGACCTGAAGCATGAACATTAAAGTCACGACTTGTAATAATTTCAGCACCCTTCTCTGTTATTTTATTATAAATACGATTTATCTTCTTCTCGTTTCCAGGTATTGGTTTTGAACTAAAAATAAAGAGATCATTAGCATCAATATTAATCCCTTTAAACTCATTATCAGCAACTCTTCTTAGTGCTCCAAAGTGATCACCTTGGCAACCAGTTAGTATATAAATATAATTATTATTATAGTTCTTAATACTCTTTTCATCTTCGATTATATTATCTGTGTCTATAAGGTTGCACTCCTCTGCGCAGCTTATATAATGCTTTATACTCCTACCGACTAAGACAATCTTTTTTCCTAGATCTTTGGCGATATTATTTATCGTTCTAATTCTATATATATTTGAAGAAAAGAGAGTGATAAAAATTCTCTTGTCAGTCGTCATTATACCTTTTAGATCATCAACTAATTCAGACTCAGATAGTGTTCTACCTGGATTAAGTATGTTTGTAGAGTCTAGCAGTGAGATATTATTTTTTGTCTTGGAAAAGAGTTCCTTTATTTTTTCAAAGTCAAACGGCTTTTCATACAAAGGGTTCAAATCAAATTTAAAATCAGATATAAAAAGTGTTGAGTTATATAGTTTATTGTCTTGAAAGAGTAGTCCATAAGTATCGGGAATCGAATGAGTAACATGAATTGGATGAACAGTATGATTATCTATTTCTATTTTAGTTTCTGTATCAAATAATTCAATCCTGGCTGGAATTCCTCTTTCGGAAAGTTTCTTTCTAATTAATAATGAAGCAAACTTTGGTGCATAAAGCTTACTGTTGGGAAACTTTGTTAATAATAAAAAGATTGCACCAATATGGTCTTCATGTCCGTGCGTAATAATTATGTGGATTTCTTTACCATCATCTTCAACATTTTCAAGATTAACAGCTAAGTATGAAATATTAAAAAACTCCTCATAAGGAAATAAGATTCCATAATCCACAAAGATTTTAGCTTTTGGAGTTTCAAAAAGTGTACAATTAGATCCAATCTCCCCGACTCCACCAAGTGGTTGAATAATGAGATCTTTATTCATTGAGAAAATCTCTAATTTTTGCGGCCATTATGTCAGCAGCAACATCAGTTTCTTCACCAACTGTGAAGTCTGCAAATTGCTTTTGTGGCTCTAGGTATTTTAAATACATAGGTCTAACAGTTTCGTAATATTGAGAAATGACAGACTCAAGTGAGCGACCTCTCTCATTAACATCTCTGTGAAGTCTTCTTGTAAAACGAATATCTGCATCAACATGAAGAAAACATTTAATATCGAGCATTTCTCTTATCTCTTTATCGAATAAAGAAAAAATTCCCTCAAAAAGTATAACTCTTTCGGCATTTACTACTTCAACTTCCTCAGTTCTAGAGTTTGTTTTAAAGTCATAAACGGGAGACTCTATGCTTTGTCCGTTTTTCAATTGCATTAGGTGTCTTCTTAATAAGTCCCAATCAAAAGAATGCGGATGATCGAAGTTAGGTCTCTCAGACTTCGTTTCAAGGTGCTTGGGTTGATCATGGAGATAGTACGAATCCATATGTAAGACCGATAATTTATCGCTTTTTACTAGATCTATGATTTTATTAGCAAATGTGGTTTTACCAGAGCCAGAACCACCGGCAATGCCTATTATTTTCAAGATAAACTCCCGTGTTTTTAGATATTTACCACAAGCTTTAAGGTGTTTTAATAGTAAATTAAAAAAAATACATGATTTTTTATTATTTTAGACTCTGCACATAATCTTTTGTATAGATAAGTATGCAAAAACATTATTATCAGGCAATTATTCCACGAGACTTATACAACGAGCTTAAATCACAGTTTGATCTACAAAAGCAATTTAATATTGCTGGAATTGAGGAGTTCTCTATGGAGGAATCAGAGGTAGATTCTTTGCTTGGAGAAAGATCTTATTCTGGTGGAGATGTTCCTAGTTCAGTAATTGACGAAGTCGATTACTTTCAAGAGCTAACTGAAAAAAGCGATGTTAAATTTTATTTTAATGAAGCAGAAGATTGCCAAAAGTTTATTGGTTTTATTGCTAGCAATAACGGTACAAAACTTACATATGAAAAAATTGAAATGGCAGATTGGAATGAAGAGTGGAAAAAGTCCTATGCTCCAATTGAAATAAATAGTGACTCAATTCTGATACCATCTTGGTATGAAGAAAGTGACTATGCCCAATATAAAAACTGTGTAAAAATTTATCCAGGTATGGGATTTGGTACCGGAAGTCATGAAACAACTTATCTTTGTTTAAAGTTTCTTGTTAACCAAGTCAACCTAGATGAAGTTAACACTTGTATGGACTTTGGTTGTGGCTCTGGGATTTTAGCGATTTATTTAAATGCATTAAAAAAACAAAATCGCACAGACTATTATGATATCGATCCTCTCGCTCTTGATAATACAAAAGTAAATATTGAAATTAATAACTTAGAGCATGAGCATAACTTACTTCTAACTGCTGACAGAGAAGACTTTTTAAAGGAGTATGACTTAGTATTCGCCAATATACTTTTAAATGTATTAATTGCAGAGGCCAATGACATTCAAAGAATTTCAAAAAAATATTTAATCATATCTGGTCTTTTAAATGGCCAAGAAACGGAAATAATAAAAGAGTATACTGACTTTGAGTGTAAGGACATTTTACGTAAAAACGATTGGTGTGCATTGCTAATGGTAAGAAAGTGAGAGCAATAATCTTCGAAGGAAAATTTAATGTAGGAGACATCATCAGTATTACTGATGATAAACACCATCATTTAAAAAATGTCTTAAGAATTAAACGAAATCAAGAGTTATTAATTTTACTCGGTGAGGGAGTTAGCTATCTTGGTAAGATTGATAGTATAGATAAGAAAGAAACGAGAGTCTCTATAATAAAAGAAAACACAAGAGCTGATAAACCAAAACATAATATCGATTTGTATTTAGGCCTTGTGAAAAAAGATGCACTTGAAAGTTGTTTAAAATCTGCAGTTGAACTCTCTGTAAGGACAATCTATCTAATGAGTTGTGAGAACTCTCAAAAATACGATATTAATACTTCTCGAGTTGAATCAATAATCAATAATGCTATTGAACAATCAAATATAAAGCATTTTCCTTTTGTTAAGCATATAGATTTTAAAAACATAGACCTTTCGGGTATTACAAATTGCTATATAGCTTCTAACAAACAAAATCAAAAGGGTGAACTGTTAGATATCCAAGGCTCTATTGCATTATTTATTGGGCCCGAAGCTGGTTTTACAGATAATGAAGAAGAAATACTTTTAAAACAAGCCGATGTAATCAATCTTCCGACTGGAATTTTGCGCACTAGGACAGCGGTGCCAGCATTACTTGGTTATTTACATGGTATGTGTCATAAAAATTGATGCATAGAATTTTTTGTGTAAAAATATAATTAGAGAGGACATATATATGAATAATGACATTGAAATTGATATTGATAAAATTTTTGATCAATCAAATAATATTAAACCACTTACTGAGGGGTTAGGATTTCATCACTCTCTAAAAGATGAGAAAAAAGTTAAAATTAAGCAGACTTCAAAAACACTCGACTCTGAATTAAGACAAAGAGCAAGGCAAATGTCACAGAATACAACTAATAACTTTGGTGACAAAGCAACAATGGGTGACCTCTCTGCTTTCTATGAAACAAAAGAACTAGAAACCAATGTTCCAAACATTGTTATATCAAAAGAAGAATTACAAAAACTAGACGCAAAAAAAGTTGGTATTGATATTCGCCTACTGGCCTTTGTTATCGATATGCTCTTCATTAGTTTTATCTATGTAAGTATATTTGCAATTTCATTTTTCATCTCTGGCTTACCAGAAAACATCTTTTTATCAGCTTTTTTTAGTAAGAGTTTTTTAATAGAAGGTCTTGTTCTATACAGTTTAATATTTGTTTTTTATTTTTCATTCTTTGATAAAACAGCTTACTCAACCTTAGGTAAGAACCTTATGGGAATTAGAACAATGGCGATTAATGGTAAGATGACTTATTATAAGTCCTTTCTACGCTCGACATTAACTCTTATCAACCTTGTTACTTTTGGTATTATGAATATTTTGGGTATTACTGATCTTATTTCAGCGAGCAAAGTTACAAAGTAATGGTAAACGACTACTCAGAACTAGAAAAAATAAAAGAAGCTGGTAAGAAAGTTGTTTTTACTAATGGATGCTTTGATATCTTACATAAGGGACATGTTACATATTTAAATGAAGCAAAGTCTTGTGGAGATATACTTGTTGTTGGATTGAACTCTGATGCTTCTGTTAAAAGATTAAAGGGTGAAACAAGACCTGTTAATAATGAACAAGATCGTAAGTTTGTATTAGAAAATTTAAAAGCAATTGATTTTGTTTTTATTTTTGAAGAAGATACTCCCCTTAATCTTATAAAAGAAGTTTCACCTGATGTACTTGTTAAAGGTGGCGATTGGAAGGTTGAGCAAATTGTTGGATCTGACTTTGTCATTGCAAATGGTGGTGAGGTTAGATCTTTAAATTTTGTTAATGGATACTCAACAACTAATATTATTCATAAAATTAATAGCTAAATAATCTAAATCACAAGAATAACACATTTTTCCGAGTACTTTTGTCGATTTTTCTTGACCCCTAAGTGTTTGAATTTGTTCATTTTGAACCATTTTTATCAAGTATTTTGTAAATAAAACTAAATTAATTCCTGAGTGCGACGATAGGTTAATTGCTTGATGGTTTCTATCAACCATTGAGTTGCTTAAGACTATTAAACTTATTACAAGGAGAAAAAAATGGGTTTAAGAATTAGAACTAACGTTGCATCGCAAGCGGTGAGAAAAACACTTACATCTGCAGACAGAGTCGCAGGTGACAGTTATGAAAAATTAGCTTCTGGTAAGCGTATTACTAAATCAGCAGATGACGCTGCAGGTTTAGGGATCGCTAAGAAAATGGAAGCGGAAGTAAGAGGTTACAGAATGGCACAAAGAAATGCTAACGCTGGTATCTCTTTAGTCCAAGTTGCTGAAGGTGGATTAAACGAAGCAACTAATATTATGACTCGTATGAGAGAGCTATCTATTCAAGCTGCTTCTGATACAGTTGGTGAAAAAGAAAGAGGTTATTTAAACCTAGAATACGAACAACTATTACAAGAAGCTGATCGTATTACAAAAACAACGACTTTCTCTGGTAAGGAATTATTGACTGGAAATAGTGACACTGGAACTATGGACTTTCATGTAGGAGCTTACGGTGGAGAAGATAATAAGATTTCATTCAATGCAGATCAAACAGATGCAACGGTTGAAAACTTAGGTATTTCAGGAACAAATATTGCTACAAAAGAAGATGCTTCTGAAAACCTTTCTAAAATTGATGATGCAATCGATACTGTGTCTGGATTTAGAGCGAACTTTGGTTCAATCCAATCAAGACTACAGTCTACTATATCTAACTTAGATACTATGTCAGTAAATACAGAAGCTGCTAGATCAAGAATTGAAGATGTTGATGTCGCTGAAGAAACTGCGAAGTTAGCTTCTACAAATGTGATGAAACAAGCTGGTATTTCGACTTTATCTCAAGCGAACAACCTACCAAATAATGCATTAAGATTAATTGGTTAATAAAAATTAGAGAGACGGGGAAGTGTGAATAACTTCCCCACAAAAAATAGTGGTGTAACAATAGTTATTCCAGTCTTAAGCCCCGTCTCTCTAGTTAGTTTCGATTACTACTAGAGAGACGTATTAAGAATGTGAATATTAATTATTGAGGATTGAATGAACCAAAGAAATGCAAACACATTAAAGAAAAATAAATCTAAGTGGGCAATCTTTAGTTTAATTAACAATACTAAAATTAATGAATCACAAATTATGGGCTGGAGAATTGTTGCTGGAAAAAAAGTTACAACTAGTATTTTTATAAGAGTGATAAGAAAGTTTAGAAACGAGTTTGTAGTGCGAGCTGTGAGTGATAAAGAAAAGAATGTGCTAAGTAACTTGTTAGCTAGCTCAGGGACTCTAAACTTCTATCTTGTGAACGATATGGTACTCTTTCAAAGTCAGGTTAAGCATATCGATCCAAACGGGGACTTTGTTTTTAATATCCCTGAAATGATTGCTCAAATTGATCGTCGTAAACATATGCGATTGTTTTTAGATGAATCAGTTAAAGCTCTTAGTGTTTTCTATAAAGAAAATCATGGACACAAAGTAGCAAAGCAACAATTTCAAAAAGAGTGTTTTGACATAAGTGCCGGAGGATTATCTTTTTTCATTTCGAGAGCAGAATCTAAGTTCTTTGAAATGGGAGATAGAATTGATTTAATTAAAATCAGACTAGATAATAATTGGGTTAATGTTAAAGGTGATGTGGTAAATGTACTTGATGTCGAGCCAGATGAGCGAAATAAGCTTCATTACAAGGCAAAAAAAGTATGTATTAAGTACTATGACACTTCTGAAAAAGCTCGCAAAGAAATTGATGACTTTGTTTTTCAACATATCGATTTAGAGGAAGCCATCTAGATAGACTATTAGTATTCTTAATATTATAGTTTAATTATGAAATTATCCTCAATATCAGATGTTCATTTATCTCCTTCATATCCAGAAAGATTCAAATTATTTTCTCAATTTATAAGTTCTAAAGAGGTTCAAGAATCAGATATAGTTGTTCTCTTGGGTGATATATTCGATATAATGGTCGGAAATAAAAAGCAGTATATAAACGCTTATCAAGAATATTTCAATCAATTAGGTGGATTACTTGAAGCTGATAAAAAGATTTTTATTGTTGAGGGTAATCATGACTTTCATACTGGTGAAGTATATCATTACTACTTTAAAAAAAATCATCCAGATAAAATACATAATTATCAACATATAAAGTCACATAAGGTAATTTCAGTAAATAATAAGAAAGTATACTTGGGCCATGGAGATGTATTAGATTATAAAAATGAGGCCTACAAAAGATGGAAGAGTATTTATAGTTCTAAATTATTTAAAGTAATAACAAATATTCTTATTCCTTATAAACTGGTTGATCATTTAGGGCATAGAGCATCAAAAAACTCAAAAAAACGCTCAAGAGATACATTTAATTATGAGGCATCAAAAGACCTATATAGAGAAGGGTTTGTGAATATGCTTCAAGAATATGACTTTGATATTGCTTTAACAGGACATACTCATATTAAAGAAGACTATATTAAGGATGGGAAAAAACTTTTAAATAATGGTTTTTTCCCTCAGACTAAATCTTTTATTTACTTAGACGAAAACAATGAGAGTCTAATCACACTAGAGGAGTCATTGAAGTAATCTCTTCTTTGATCTTATCCCCATTAATATAATTAACTTTTGAGTGTGTTCTATTATCATCTACATCTTTTTCTACTTTAATTAGAATATCAGAAAATTGTGCGATTTGAGGAAGGTGTGTAATGGCTATTACCTGAGATTTCTTACTAACTTCTTTCAATGTTTTTCCGATTGTAAATGCTGTTTCACCACCCATACCAGCATCGATTTCATCAAAAAGAAAAATAGATACAGTATCATTTGCTGAAACAACTTGTTTAAATGCTAATAAAATTCGAGACAACTCCCCGCCTGATGCAATTTCTTTAACTTTAAAAAAACCTTCACCTGGGTTTGTTTCTGCTATAAAGCTTAATCCTGTAATCCCCTCTCTTCCAAGTGTGCTGTTTTTAACAAGCTCAAATTTCATCTGAGCTCCATTCATCTTAAGAGCTTGAACTGTTTTCGTAAGTTCGTCAGAAAGAGACTTGGCACCATTAACACGTTTATTGTGCAGGTCCGAAGCTTGTTGGAATAACTCATTTGTTATCGTTTCAATTTTATCTTTTAGTAGGTTGATTTCACTGTCTACTTGATCAAGGTTTACACTTTCTTTTTCAAGGTTTGTTTTCTTTGTAACTAGTCCTTCAGTGTCAGTATTATATTTACGCTTAAGCTTAGTATATAAGTCTAACCTGGTTAAAACCTCATCAATGTCTATATCTAAATCATCAAGAGATACTTCTTTATTTAAAGAGTAGCTTAGGTCTCTTATTGTTTCGTTTAGTGATGCAACTTGGTCTAAGGCCTCTTCTGATATACCTTTTAAACCAAGTATTTTCTTATTTAAGCTTGAACTTAGGCTTAAAAGACCAGCTTGTTCATCATTTCCCTCAAAGAGTTCATTGATGATATTTATATTCTTAGTGTTTTCTTCCTGATCAAGAACTTTTTCTTTTTGCTTGATTAAACTCATTTCATCTTCAACTGATGGGTCTAGGTCATGCATTTCTTTTAATTGAAAATTAATGAATTCTTTGTGTTGAATAAGGTTATTTTGCTTTTCAACTAATGTCGCTAATTGATTATTAAGCATTGTATATTCATCAAATTTAGTTTGATAAGTTGCTACAAGAGAATTATTTTTACAGTACTCATCTAGAAGCCTTAGCTGGTATTTCTCACTAAATAGTTTTTGGTTTTCAAATTGTCCAACTAGGTCAATGTATCTTTTAGCAAGGTCTGTCAGTGTATTAATTGAACATTGTTGAAAGTTTACATACGCCTTTGATTTTCCATTGGGGTATAGAACTCTTTTGATGACAACTTCATCTTCGTAAGGAAGATCTAGTTGAAAAAAGAAGTCTTTGATTTTTGTATCTTGTACATTAAAAATCGCTTCGATGATAGAGAAGTCTGCACCTTTACGGATTAATTTCTTATCAGCACGAGAACCAAAGATTAAGTTAAGTGCATCAAGGATTAAACTTTTCCCAGACCCTGTTTCTCCAATTATTGAATTAAAGCCCTTTTCAAACTTTATATTTTGATCAGTAAATGTAGCAAAATTTTTAATCTTTAAAGACTCTAGTAGTAAAGCTTTTTTCATATCTCTCGCCTTCCGTGTACAAATTTTTCTTTTAGTGTGTGAAAATATGTTTTATCGTTATTCTTTATCAAAGTTATTGATCTCTTAGTATCTTTCTCAATATATACCTCACAACCCTTATCGAACTCAATAGTATTTTGTCCGTCTAATGTAAGTGTAATGGTAGGTGTTTGATCTATAAGTTTTATCGATAATCTTGAGTTTTCGTTAACAACAATGGGACGATGAGTGAGTGAGTGTGGACAAATTGGTGTCAATAACAATGCTGATACACTTGGATGTACTATTGGACCACCAGCTGCGAGTGAATATGCAGTAGAGCCCATGGTTGTACTTATTATTAAACCATCACCAGATAAATCATAAATATGCTCGCCATCTGCCTCAACGCAAATTGTAAACATTCTAGCAATGTCATTCTTACTAAAAACTACATCATTAAAGAAAAGCTTTTCATCTCCTTTTGATGTTTTCACACTAAATAAGTGCTTCTTAAAAGTAGAGTACTTACCTGCAAGTACTAGAGATAGCTTTTCGTAAAAATCTTGTTTTGAAAATTCAGCGATAAAACCTAAGCGACCAAGGTTAACACCCATTATTGGAATCGAAGAACTGGCTTTGCGGCACACACCTAAGAGTGTACCATCACCACCCATAGATATTATTAAATCATTTTGTTTATAAAGTTCCTCATCAGCTAAAAAGTTAATTTCATTTATTTTTTTAGACGAAAATAATTTTGCAAAACGTTCTTTTTCTCTTTCACTAAAAAAAACATTTTTCTTTCTGCGTTTCAGCCATCTTAAAAGGTTGGATACAACATTTTCTAAGTCATCCATGTGATTTGGTTTTAATACAACAGATATATTTTCAATTTCTTTGTTTAAATCATTTGGTGACAATTTAAGCTCCAATCATTGTATTAATTGCCTTTGAAATATCTTCAAAAGGTTTGTTTAGAACAAGACAGTTGTATTTTCTCGCCTTTTCCAGAACTTGTTCTGATGAATATGCAGTTATAATGACAAAAAGATTTGAAATCTCGTCAAGATTATACCTTGATTTAGATTCTTCAATAACATCAAATCCTGTAATATCTTTTAACATTAAGTCGCAAACAATACGGTCGTAACTATTTGCTTTGATTAATTCAATTGCTTCTCTTCCTTGTGAGGCAACATCGACATCGACTCCTTTTTTTTCGAGAAGTTTTTGTAGAGACTTTTGAATAAGAATTTCATCTTCAATTAGTAATATTTTCATAAGGTAATCTTAGTTTAAAATGTGCACCGTTATTATTATTTTCGTATGTTAGCTCACCCTCTAGCTTCTTAGCAAGTGTGTGACAAATGGCCAAACCTAGCCCCGTACCTTTTTCTTTCGTTGTGAAAAAGGGATTAAATATTTTTTCTGCCTGTTCAGAACTTATTCCTGGGCCATTATCGATAACATGTAAAAATAAGTTATTATCCACTTTATCTACAACTAATTTTATCTCAGGAACAGCGACCTTCGATTCATTTAGTGCTTGAGCACTATTAACTATTAAATTAAAAAGGATCTGCACTAACCAGGTTGGGTTCAAGATTTTAATATCTTTTATAACTTTTTCATCAACATTGCATTCATATGTTTTAAAGACTGCGCGACTCTCACTTTTTGTTAGTGTGAAGACTTCATTAATAATTTTTTCAAGGTCAATTACTGTTGATTTGTTTTCATTTGTATATAAGTTTGAAAAGTCTGTTATTATCGATTGCGATCTTCTAACTGAGTTTGAAGCCTCGTTTAATAATTCTTGGGTATCAGGATCTTGAATATCTTGTCTTAGAAGATCAACACTTAACTGCAATCCAAAAAGCGGATTACTAAGTTCATGCTTTAATGTATTAAGAAGCTCTCCTAAGAGAGATACTCTCTCTTGATGATATACATCTGCACTATCTATTTTATAATCTTCATTAGAAGTAATATTTAAGGATCTTCCCGAAGGAAGTTTTGTTTGTCCTTCATTACTATCTTTAAAGTACTCTAGGTAAATAGGTAAAAGAGATAGTACTAATTGACTTTTATGTATCACGCTTCTTTCAAGCTCATGCTCTAAGACAACCTCAAGATATGGTGAAATCACTTTTATTAATGAATCAAAATCTTCTTTTTCATCCTCAGTTTGAGGTAAGAAATCATTACGTGAAATAACAAGAATAATATTATACTTTCTAAGAGAAAACTCACGGGCCATAAAAGTCCCGATCATTTCAAAAAAAGTACCCTTTAAACTACTCTGTCCATATGTTCTATTCTTTGATTTTTTAATTGATTGGAAAAGGGTGTTAAAATCATTAACTTTTATATTTTTTGTTTTAACTTCATTCAAATTAATTTCATGGTTTATCGCAGTCGTTAAACCTTTTTCATGGATAAATATATTAATCGTTTTGAAATGAAGAAAAGTATCGAATTTTAAAATTGATCTACAGAGTTGTATTGAGCTTTCGCAACTTGAGATAATTTGATTTAGGTATTGTAGTAATTTAGAGTGCTTCGAAGAATTTTCAATTTGCTTTTTAATTAATAAGAAGTTGTGGGGAATACTAACTTCTGTCTTCTCAATGCCTGTTTTAGCTGTGGAATCGCACTTATTTTCCATTGCGTTAGATTATCTTTTAACTCATACTCTAGCAAGTCTGTTAGCATAAGTAGGTCATCATTTTTCATTGCTGATTTTAGTGCTTTTACTATGGATAATTGATGGATTTTTAATGTCTTAAGAACATCAGTTGTCTCATTATCATATGTTTGAAATATAGAGTCTCTAAATATGATTGAAACTAGTGAAATAAAGCTAGATAAATTATCAAAAATCTTAATAACTTCTTCTTCTGAGTCTTCTTGGTTATTTATAGAGTTAATTGAACAGTCGATATTATATAGTATTTTATCGATATACCTTGGTAGTAGAATTACTGTCTCTATTAATGTTTCTTTATAACTTTCTGTTAGCTTCATAACTTACTGTTAAGACTCTAGATGAGCCCCTTCATCCTTTAAAGTGCTACTTATTAAATCATAGAGAACTTTACACATGTTGTTAAGGGAATAATACAATAATAGGCTGTTTTCGCTTATTTCCTTAATGTTGCGCCCCGCAACGTTGGCCTTGGCTACATAAAAGTAGTCAACAACTGGCTGTAATTGTGGGTATGTATTCTTGGTAAGAGTTAGAAGTTTGTCTATCTCGCCCAGTTTGGCAACATATTCATTTATAAGATTATAATCTGGGTTGATATCAGCGGCAGCATTCACGATGGCATTAGAGAATTTAAGTCCAAAGTTTATGAGCTCAAATAAGTACTTAACACCTTCTCGATTATTATATAGATCTTTTTTAACCGTATCTGATAAAGTTGGAATGAATGTATTAATTTCAATCTCTTTAAAGAAGTATGACCAGATAATCTTATAGTAAGTCTCCATCATATTTTGACTTGTAAATGAGCTTTCATTGATTTTACTAAGCTCCATAAATCCATTTTCAAAATTAGATGCATAAATATCTACTGATTCCATAAAGAAAGGCGATACTTCTTTTGAAAAGAATTCAGCATTTATTTCACTACCATTTAGAATTGCACTAGTAAGCTTTGAGACTAATTGGTGGTTAATATCTTTGTGGCAAGGTAATAAGTCGCACTTAGTTTGAATGGTACATGGAAAACAAGAACGCTTAGGCACAAGGTTTAAAACATTATTACTATATGGAGTTGTCTCATTTGGTCTAACAACGCCAAGTGATAATACTATCGTAGGTACTGTGTTGATCGCAGCTAAGTGAGAAGCCATAGAATCGTGACATACAAGTAATCTTGATTGATTTATGGTTTGGTAAACAAACTCAAGACTTTCACCAACAACGGTATTAATTCTTTCTTGGAAGTTTGTTAGCGTAGATGAGTTTATCATCTTTGATACTTGCTCGGCATCTGATTCTGCACCTATAAGATTTATAGTGTAATCTGGATTATCTTTTAAGAACTTATAGATGAACTCAACCCATTTATGATTTCCCCACATTTTTTTCTTTTGTGAAGCAAAGGGATGAATCGAAATGGTATTACTACTTTCTTCAGAGCAACCTTTAAATACAGTCTCTTTGGTACCAAGCATGAATTTAAAAATATCAACTAGGTTGAAGGTATTTAAAGTTCCATTCTGTACATTAGCGTATACATACTGTGACCACTGATCGTTGATAGCTACTTGGCCTTGCTTATTGCGAGTCAAACCAAGTTTATTTGAAGACTTAATCAATTGGCATAAGTATGAAGAGCTTTTCGAAAAACTAAGATTTATAACGGCATCAAAGCGATGTTTTTCTAGTTTATGAAAGAAGCTTGTGTCAAAATTATCAATTACACTTTCTAGGTTGTCATTTTTAGACTTTATATAATCTTTTAAATCAATGTATATAACTTCTTTAAAAAGACCCTTGGTAAGAAACTCTAAACCTTTTCCAAACTTTTTGCGTGTTATTAAAACAAGTTCAATATCTTTTTGTTCACGCTTGAGTTGGTCGGCGGCAATACAAGTTTGTATCACGTCACCAATGCGCGTGATTTGTATAAGTGCGATAGTTTTCTTAATCATTTAATTGTCCTTCTTCTTCAATTAATGCAGCAAGAAGTAAGACTTTTGAGCGATGATCGTTTAAATCAATATTTTTAATTAATGTACTTTCAATTTCTCTTAGGGCTTGATGAATTTCATCCTGAATACTCATTATGCCTCCTGATTAATGTTTTTATTCCTTTTCGGTGTAGAAACTAGTTCTCCAAAAATATTTGTTAACTGTTGTAGGTCTGACTTTAATTCAAATAAATACTTTTCAATTTGATTAATATTATCTTGAACATCAGTTGATGAAATATTTTCTATCCTTCCATCTAGCAGGCCAAGAGCTCCACTCGCCAAAGTATTATCAGAAGCAGATGTAATTAAAACGTCTAAGCTCTTGATAAACTTATCAGTATTTTGTCCTGTTTCTTTAGTGGACTTTAGAGAGCGTAAAGCACCAAGTAGAGTCTTTACATATAATGTAATCTCTTCTTTGCTTGTCTCGATATAATCCATAAGTCTTTCTGCTGGAACCTTTTCCTTAAGATTTCTTAGAAGTTCGTGATTAACAGGGTAGCCCATAAGTGAGTAGTTATAGCAGCGCTTTAAGTGATAGTTGAGTTCTTGATCTAAATTTACTTCACCATGAACAAGGGACTTAAAATAGCCAAAGTCATCTCTAAGTGTTTCGTAAATTGAGTTTTCCGTTTGTGTAGAGTGGACAGGAAGTACTGTTTCATACTTTGTATTCAGTAAGTAGACTATATCGTCTACAAACCCACCACGTGTATGAATGACAAAGTTTCCTTCTTTTTCAAGAATCTCTTGGTTACCAGCATTTACTAGTTCTATTGTAAAAGTCTCACATGCTTCAGCAGTTGCTAGAGCAAAGTTTGAACAAGATACGAGTGCATCAAGATTTGACATAATCGCTGTTAAGGCAGATTTTTGAGCACTAATTGTGATAAGAGAATTATTAAATTCTGCATTTAAAGAATTTACAATTTCTTTCTCGTATTCTTCACCACTTGAAATTAATACAATCTTATATTCATTAGATGACTCAAGGACATCAATAAGTTCAACTAGGGAAGTTGTGTCAATGTACTCTTTGCCTCGCCCATCACTTAAACTAACACCAACGACTTTAGTCTTGCCACTTCCCTTTGAAAGTCTAATTTTATTAAAGTTAACACTTGCTGTACTTGCGAGTTCATTATCGATTTTCAAAACCTCAATTGAATTATCAATTGGGCTAAGAAGCATATTGCTTTTAATATCTGTTGCAGAGATAGTTCTAAAACTTTCTTTAGCACAAATAGAGTTTAGGTATGTATTCCACTCATTTGTTGTGATAACACTTCCAAAATTTCCAATATGAGATCCAATAACTTCTTCTGCGTGAAGTCCACTAATTAAATATGCTGATACATTATCATTAGAAAGGTTGACGACAGTATCCCATTGAGTTGCGACAACATCTTTAAGGTTGTCCCCAAAAACGTTACAGGCTAAAACATCCGGATATATTTCACCATTTAAATATGTAGCAATTTTTTCAGAATCAATCGTATAAATATTTGTAATGTTTTTTACTAGAGAACATGCCTCATGTGAATTTTGGTAACAAAGCAGAGAAACCTCAGTATGAGGGTTGTTCTGTAAGTAAGAATTTATAACTCTTGCTGATTTTATTATTTCAATATCACTTTTTAATAATGTGAATAATACTTTTTTCATTGAGAAACCTCTTTTGAATTGTTTGCGATTTCAGTAAGTGCGAGAAGGAGATAATCATTTTTATCCACAACAACTCTCTGTGATTTAATTTCTCTCGTTATATCAAACAGACTACCAGTGCGTTCTCCCGTTAAGGCCTTTGCGGCTGGACTCATAGCACTTTGATATTCGCCTAAATTACTATTCGCTTTAAATGTTAAAAACTCTTTGAAGAAACTTCTATTTATATTAAATGATGTATCAAGTTTAATAATTCCTGGCTTTTGTCTTAGGAAGTTTGTGAAGTCTTCATTAAGATAGTAGTCTTTAGCTTCATTAAAGCTCATAACCTCAATATTACTATCTAGGAATGGTCTTGTTGCTTGAAATAATTTTACAAGATCTGCATTGGGTTCAATTACTAAAATTTTATACTCGCCTTGCTTGTTTAATTCCTTAGCAACTTCTTCAACATGGTAACCAAAACCAAGTCCCAAAATTATAATTTTGTTTTTCTTTTTTAACGTTGCTTCATGTTTTTCAGCAAATGCTTGAGCCTCTTTTTGAGGGTTATACATTGAGTGGAGGTAAACTCCATTTATGACTGGAATAGATAAGCCATTACGTGAACTTTGTAGTTCAATTCCATTTGTTTCCATAGTTGATCATCCTTAATCATTTACTTGGTATTATTTAGGTTATACCCTTTTAAATTTTCTTTGTTTTTGTGCGTTTTTGCAATTTCATTTTGCGTAATTACTTTTTCTTTTACTAAATATTCCTGAATCTTATCGTCAAATGTATTAATAGCTTGGATTAGTTCTAAAGTTAGTCTTTCTCTTTGTTCGTCAATCGGGGTATTTTGACTTTCTAATTGAAGTTTTTCATCTAGGTGAAAGACGATATTAATAACTCTTGACCTATTTTCTAGGATGTTAAGTGCTGCACCGGTATTACCTTTGTTAAAGCACTCAATTACCTGTTGGGACATCATAACAGCATCTCTTAAAGCTTGAATAAATAAGTCTTGATTATTCATTTGCAGCCTTTTTTTCTTCTCTTAGAGATCTTACTGCATTGGCCCATCCATCATAAAGCGTATTTAAAACATTAAGTACACCTTCTAGCGGTTCTTTCTCAATTTTAATATTGGCTTGAGTACTAGAGTAAATCATATAGTCATAAAGTGAAGAGAGTTCTCTTGCAACATCACCACCGACCTCAAAGTCTAGACTATTATTTAGTTCAATAATAATGTCTTGTAATTTACCAATAAAAACACCTTTGGCTGCAATGTCTTTGTTTTCAATAGACTCAATTGCCTTTTTACAGTTTTTAATTGCTGCTTGATAAAGCATTAGTAAAATTTGTTCTTTACTTGCTGTTTGTACCGAAGTTTTCTTGTAAGCACCTAATCCATAACTCATTTTTTACCCCTTAAGTTATTATCCTAGTTGTTGTACAGGGTTGAAGCCACCTCCGGACATGCCAGATAAGCCCGCACCCTGCGATTTAATTCTAGATATTGTTTCTTCAAGCCTCGCAAACTTTGCTTTGAGGACTTGTTCCTTTTTATCAATTTGTCTTTGTCTCGTTTGAATTCTTCTATCAATTTGTTTTATCTGTGAATCCAACCCAGATCTTCTAGCGGTTAAAGTACCACTTGGTCTTTGTAGTACTGTAGACTGAAGGTCGTCGAGGTGATCAATAAAACCTTTAATCTTGCCATTCTCTTTGGTGTATTTACCGTTTACGATTTGAGCAACTTCTTCGTAGTTCTTATCAAGTGCACTTTTGAACTTCTCAGCATCAAAGGCCACACGTCCATCCCTTTGGAAAGTAAGACCTAAGTCACCAATTCTTCTTGGACCCCAATCAGTTTGAACCGTTTGAAAGATTGTACTTCTAATCTTTGATTCAAGTGTTTGTAGAGTGATATCACCACCTAGGGTACGAGAAGTATCTGTTGTCTCGTCCATGGTATTTTGTTCTTTAATAAATGAGATGACATCGTTAATGTTTGTTACGATATCTTCCATTTTAGTTGCAATCTTGCTGGTATCTTCACTTATCTCTAAGGTGATCTCTTCACCTGGCTTAGCTTTTTTAAGATCTAAAGTTACGCCAGAAATAAGTTCGGTTGATTGGTTGCCCGGTAGTTCAATTTCAAAACCATCAAGCTTTATCTTTGCATCTTGTGCATCTCTGTGACCATCAAACCAAATATCTTTTTCACCATCTACAAAGTATAGGTTAGGAAAAGTTGCTTTATTATCATCACCAGTTTCTTCAAGTGTAATGATTAGTTTCCATGGCTCATCACTGCCATCACCAGAGTTAACAACATTGGCGTGCATTCCATTTTCAGGATCACCGTTTATGAGTTTAGCTATTCCTGAGAGTGAAGAGCTGTCAGAGTCGACATAGACAGACTTTGTTTCACCATTAGGTAGTTCATATTCTAAATAACCAACACCAAGATAAGTCTTGTCTTTGTCTTCAACACCATTTGAAATTGCAGATGATTTTTGAGCAAGTTGTAAAACTTCAATTTGATATGTTCCTGGTTCGGCTAAATTCTTATCAACAGATGCAGATATATTATCTCCACTAAGATTAACCATTAATTCACGAAAGCTTCTTGCAGATTTATTGGCGTAGATCGCCCCTCGGAGTTTTTCAACTCTTTGAGTAAGGTCAGATAGTAGTGCTTGTTTGGACTTGATCTTGTCCTTGCGCTCTTCCATTTTCTTGAGCGGCACTTTCTCTGCTTCAAGAATTTGCTTAACAATATCCTTAGGCAGACCTGAATTTATAGATCCAAAAGCTATACCCAAATATTCCTCCTGAACATCTCATACGTGCGTCCTGCACGATTGGGTGCTATGATTAGAATATCATAGTAAGAAGTTGATGCAATAGGGAACAAGTTGGTTTAAAATAAATACAAAAAGCCCTCTAATTAGGTGTTAGAGGGCTTAAGGATTAGGATTTTAAGGTTTTGGGTTACAACATGCTAAATGTTGTACCTAATTTATCGGGTACTATGGAAAAAGCTTTAGCAAAAAGGTCGGATTATATAAAAATAAAGTCTAAATTCTTTATAAATCGACTAGTTACATACTTTTCATTTCTCTTCATTCCTTTGTGGATGCAGAAAACTGTTGAATTAAACTTATTTATTCAGACGGTTATTATTCTTCTTTATCTGATGTTTATGGTCGGACAATGGTATCTAATGGGTAAGGAAATCGATCATCGTCTTAAGATCTATTATAGGGCAAATTCTTCCATGGATAGAATCGTCTACAGATTGTTGACTGGAAATATCTTCTTAATTCTCATTTTTAATCTTTTTAATATATTCCCAATCCAAGTCTCGGAGATTCTCTTTTGGGTTTTCTTTGGTTCAGTGGGCTTATTTTATTCATGGCCTACACGAGGAAAAATTATCGAAGAATCTATGGCGGGACAATTTGGAGAATTTAGATTCTTAGACTCATTTGAAAGAACAGTGCTACTGCTAATTGTAATACTTTTTCTTATTTCATTACCTGAAATTCCATTATTTCAAAATATAGAAGCATTAAAGTTATACTTTGATCCTTCAGAAAGTATACATCCACTTTTTTGGAATTTTCTCTCTGTTAATTATATTCCTTTTAATGAATTTCCTAAGCTCTTTAATCTTGCTTGGAGCTTGCATATATACTTCTTTGGATTAGGTACTTTCTTATTAGCTTTTTATTGCTTGTTAAGGTTTTTCTTTTCTAGAAGACTCGCTATTCTAGGTGTGTTTGCAGTGATCTCATCATGGGCATATAGTAAAACATTAGGGTATGAGTTTATTGCATCCATTAAGAGTACATTTCCTCTTATAAGTGTTTGGGCCTATTTGTGGTGTTCAAAAAGTGCAACCTATCGCTCTGGCTTAATGATGGGTTTAATCTGCTTTTTGGGGACAATGATTGATGTATCGTTCGCTCTCCTATTCCCTATCTACATAACTGGAATTCTCCTTATTTCTTTTAAAAGTAAAACTCAGTGGTACAAGTTACAATGGTTAAAATATACAGTGCTAGGAACAATATTAATTTGTTCACTTATCTTTACTCATACTGAATCTAATTCTGTTTATACTGGCTTTAACTTTGGACTCGTATACGATGAGTTTGCAGATATGATTTACCGTAAAGCTTTTTTCACAATTAGTTTTGTGGGTGTACTAATGTTTCTTGCATATATTTTGCGAATAGATCGCACTCGTGTTGCAATGGTAACCTTTGATGGTCAAAAGGTTGCAGAGTTTAGCTATGCCCTATTCTCATTATTTGTTTTTTCAATTTTCTTAAATACCCTATTTATAAACAACTTTACTGCTATGTGGATACTTGCATTCTTCTCTTTAATTCCTCTTGAGTGGATATTCCAGTCAATGTCGAGGCTAAGGTCTAAGAGGAATATTATCTATACCCTATACATTCTTGTGTGCCTTTTAGACTCACATGTAGAAGGAAGAATAAGAATAATTGGAAAGATGTTCTTAGATGATGAAGTATTTAAGTATATTAATCAGATGTAAATTGTTAAGATTATTACATTTTTAATTAAATTTCTTGCTCCCTTTCAAATTTGGTCTTAAAATATAAGTAACTGGATATGGCAAGGAGGTCATATTGTTAAAATCCTCATTATCTAATACGATTTTTAACCACTTCTCTTCCAACTATCAACAATTCAACAACGAAAAAAATTCTTCACAACCATTTGTTTACGTAGATCCAAACGGATCAGTGAAGTTTCTTACAAGCATTGTTGAAGAAGGTGCTGAAGAAAGCGATATTTTCGCTGTCTCAGTAGCTGAAGACGGATGGATGGAGTTTCTTGCACTGCAAGAAGGTTAAATTGGGGAAAACTTTTCACTAAAATTGTTTAGTGTAAGGTGTTTTTTGTTTATTCCAACAAAAGTCTAAAGGTGGTTTCAAACCGGAATCGCAATTTCATAGACTTATGGCGAAAAACTCTCTCGAAATTCTAATACTTGATTATAAAACTCGTGTGGAAAACTTTATTTTTTTTGTTTATAAATGAAAAAAATTAAGTCCAAAATGAAAAAAAATAGAGTTAAGAAATACCTATCTACTAGCTTCAATTAGCATTTGTTAGAACCCTGTTAAGTTTAAGGGGATATTCAATGAATGTAAGAAAATGGATTGATGCACGGAGAAATGTGCTGGTTCTAGGTGAAACCGGGGTAGGAAAGAGCCATTTAATTCGCTTAATTGCTAGAGAAAATAATAAAAAATTTTTTCATCTAAATATCGTAAATTTATCCACTGAGTTAATTGAATCAGAATTATTTGGTCACATAAAAGGCGCATTTACTGGTGCAACACAAGATAAAAGAGGTCTTTGTGAAGAAGTCGAAGATGGAATTCTATTTCTCGATGAGATAGGTGAAATGAAAGTTCATCTACAAGCTAAGTTACTTCATCTCTTAGAAGAGAAAGAGTTTAAAAGTGTTGGATGTCATAAGGTTAAAAAATTTAAAGGAGTTATTGTACTTGCTACAAATTGTGATCTCGAAGCAAAGGTTATTGAGAAACAATTTAGAAAAGACTTATTATTTAGAATACAAACATTCCAACTTAAATTACCGCCATTAAGGCATAGAGAAGATTTCAAAGAGATTATATACAATCAAATAAATCTAATGGGGGATAAGTTAATAGCCAAAAACCTTGAAAGCTTTTTAATAACATACAAGTGGCCAGGTAATTTTAGGGAAATGTTAAGCGTCTTTGATTATTTGAACTTATGTGAAGAAAATATTTTAACTTTAGACTCTTTGCCCAATTACATTAAAGAAAATAAGACAGAAGTGAAAGAAAATGATAAATCTTATTATAAGGCATTAGAATTATTTGAAACAGATTATATTAGAAAATCTCTTAAAGAGAACGAGTATAATATAACAGTGTGCTCAAAAAAAATTGGGCTGAGTAAAGTTACACTTTTAAGTAAAATAAAAAAGTATAATTTGGGTAATTTTATTAAAATGAGTAAAGAATTAAGGATGGTATGAGTTTTAAAGTAAAAGACCATTATTATAATAAGGCCAAGAAAGAAAACTACCTCGCAAGAAGCGTTTATAAGCTCGAAGAAATAAATAATAAGTATAATATTCTTAATAAGAACATGCAGGTGCTAGATCTAGGCTATTATCCTGGCTCATGGACGCAGTATGCCTCAAAAGTCATTCTTCCTGGTGGAAAGCTAGTAGGGATTGATATTCAAGAAGTTAATAAAAAGATTCAAACAATTGAAAATGTTACAGTCTTTCAAAAAGATATTAATGACGTTAAATCTCTAAGTGAACTCGGCGTTGAAGAAAAGTTTGATGCATTAATTTCAGATATGGCACCAAAAACAACTGGGATTAAGAGCGTTGATCAAGCTAGAAGTATGCAGTTAGTAGAAATGGTTTTTTATCATTTACCTAACTTTTTAAAAAGCGGTGGTAACTTTGTAATCAAGGTTTTTGATAGTCATGAAGCTCAATTGTATTTAAAAGAACAAAAAAGTCTTTTTGAACAGTTTAATTACCTAAAGCCAAAGTCTACAAGAAGTGTATCAAAAGAATTCTTTGCTATTGGGAAGGGGTATAAAGGTGAATAAAATTATCTTCGTACTTTTAACTTATTCATTTGCAGCATTTGCAAATTTCAACTTTTCAAAAGATTTAAGTCTTGAAAAATTTGATCTCGATGAATTTAAAACTGTTTTTACTAATGAAGCATTAACAGACGACGAATGGCCTTTGCAAATAGAATATAAAAATAGAGAATACAAGGTCGACTATACATTTAATGAAGATCTAACAGATTATATTAAAGGGCAGCTAAGAAGGTATCGTTCTGATTATGCAAGTGTTGTCGTTATTGATAATAACTCTGGTAAAGTTCTTTCAGCAATTGACTATACAAGAGAGACTAGAAAGTTTGGTAAGAAACTCTCATTTTCAACTACTAATCCAGCGGCAAGTATATTTAAAGTCATTACAGCTGCTGATTTGATTGAGAACTATGATATTGATTCCGATACAAAATTTTCTTTTAATGGTCGCTCAACAACTCTTTATAAATACCAACTTAAAGATAAAAAAAATAAATGGACGCGTTCTCAAGATTTGAGAAAAGCTTTTGCTCGTTCTAATAATGTTATTTTTGGGAAAGCTGCTATCAAGAATTCAACGATTGAAAGCTTATTTACAACAGCAAATCGATTTGGATTTAATGAAGACATCATGCAAGTTCTCGACTTTGGAAGCTCAATCCTTTTTAGTGCAGAATCAAAGTATAACCTTGCTGAGTTAGCGTCAGGTTTTAATAAGGGTACTTTAATGAGCCCTGTGCATGGTGCACTTATTGCTTCAATTGTTGCAAATGAGGGGATAGTAAAAAAGCCATATGTTGTTTCAGAAATATATGACGTTAAAACAGATAGAAGTGTTTGGAAGCCAGAGTATGTCTTAAGTCGTGCAATTTCTAAGGATACTGTCAAAGAACTGCAAGAACTTATGGAGACCACAGTAAAAAGTGGAACTGCTAGGGGAGCGTTTAGGCCATATAAAACTCGCAAAATTAGTAATATTGAAATTGGTGGAAAAACTGGATCTATAACAGGTGGTCTTCCTTACGGTAAAAGAGATTGGTTTATTAGTTACGCAAAGCCCAAAGATGATGAAGCTAATAAGGGAATTTCAGTCTGTGTCATGATTGTGAATGTAAAAAAATGGTACATTAAGTCCACTTATCTTGCTAAAAATATTATTCAGTACTACTATAACAATCTATCAGAGGAAAGTAGTAAATGACCGGAAATGATCAAGATCCATTAGAAGCACTAAATGAACAATTAGATGAAAGCCCTAAAAAAGCTAGTAAGTTTTGGTCTGAGTTTAAGTCTATAAGTATCATTATCGTTACGGTTCTTGCATTTAGATCTGTTTTCTTTGAACCATTTAAAATTCCTTCAGGATCGATGATACCAACACTATTAATTGGTGATTTTATTCTAGTTAATAAGTTCTCTTATGGATTCAAAGTTCCATTCTCTGACTGGTTCAGTGATCCAACATATATAACTGGACCTAGCAAGCCGGAGAGAGGTGATGTTATTGTCTTTAAATATCCAAAAGATCCAAGCTTAAATTATATTAAACGTGTTATTGGCTTACCGGGTGATACCGTAGAAATTATTGAAAAGAAAGTTTATGTAAATGATAAACCAATTGAAGCAACTGTGATCGATGGCAAAGAGATCATGGAAGATATGGATGATAAGTTTAAAAGATATAATTTTAAATTTTTTAAAACACAAACTGGTGATCATGAACATATATCTCAAATAGACCAAGATAATATCTGGTATCCAAACTTCAAAAAAATTGAAGTGCCTGAAGGTCACTACTTTGTGATGGGTGATAATAGAGACTTTTCACAAGATTCTCGTTACTGGGGTTTTGTTCCATTTGAAAATGTTAAGGGTGAAGCTGTTATGATTTGGTTTTCTTGGTCATTTCCTTGGCCTTGGGAACAGACAGAAGAAACATTTAAGTTTAGACCTTGGAGAATTGGTAACCTGATTAATTAGTCTTTAAGACAATTTTAGTTTCACCATCATTGCCGCTTTCATTTACTAATTGCTCTATACCTTTATTCTTTTTTACAAAGTCTCTAAGCCATTTCTTTAAAATACCCTCACCATGGCCATGAATTATATTTAAGAATGGAATATTACCACTTTCTAAGTCTAGTAAGGCAGATTCCACTAAGTTTTGAAACTCGCTTAAACGCATCCCTCTACAATCATATTCAATCTTCATATCACTAGAGCTTTGAAAATTTATTTTTACGTCATTAGACTTTGGATTTAGATTCGTTTCCATTAATGTATCAAGTGGTACCTTGATTCTTAAAGCACCTTTTGTAATAAACGCATTTTTTCCATTTATTTCTTGAAGGGTCACGGTTTGATTAATGAATGTACAGTAGTATTTATTCCCAACCTCATGTGTAGCTGGAGGTTTTAGGTGATCATACTTATTGCTCTTAATTTCTTCTTTTTCTTTGGTTGGCTCTAAGGAGTGAAATAAGTTTTTTGCCTTGGCCTCAGCATTGTAAATATGCTTTTTATTCTTGATATTACCTTTTTTAACAGTATCAAGCATTTCATAAGCTTCATTAATTATCTTTTCAAATTTACTCTTTGTTTTTTCAAGTTCAGTTTGAATTTTTAAATTAAGAATTCCTTTTGAAGCTTCTTTTTGGTTTTTAAGCTCTTTATTAAGCTCTGTATTTTCTCTAAGAGTCTTATCGAGTTTATTTTCTTTTTGAGCTAGCTTATTTAAAAGCTTCTCATAATGAATGGTTTTGTTATCAAGAAATTTAATAGCATTATTATAAATCTCTTCAGTATAAAGCTCAGGTGAATAAGATTTAAAAATTTCAAGAGCTTGGGAACTACCAGGAATTCCAAAATGTATTTTATAAGTTGGCTTTAGGGTCTCATTATCAAATCCAACATGTGAGGATATAAACTCTTCATTTGAATGGAGTAAAGTCTTAAGTGTTTGATGGTGAGTAGAAACTAGAATCTTTGAACTAGAGTTCTTTTTTATATAATCAAATAAGGAGATGGCCAATGCCGAAGCTTCTTCTGAAGAAGTACTATTAAATATTTCGTCTATAACAATTAAATTACTTTCATCTAGATTTTTGAGTAGTTTATTATAGTTTTTAACTTCTGAGCTAAAAGAACTTAATCCTTCACCTAGATTTTGTTGATCGGCACCATAATAAAAAATATTTTTAATGCAAGATAAGGTGCCATTTCGTGCTGGAATGTAGAGTCCAAAGTTAAAAAACAATTGCGCTAAGCAAATACTTTTTATCAAAGCTGTTTTTCCACCTGTATTAGGGCCTGAAATAACTAGGGCAAATTTATCATCAGCAATATTAATAGTGTTCTTGATGGGATTTTTGATTAGTGGGTGAAAAAGACTATCAAGCTTAAGTTCAAAGTTATTGCTAATATTGGCCGGAAATAAATGGTAATTACTCGCAAATAGTGCTTTGGTCTTATACTCATCGAAATTTAAAAAAACCTCGTAGGTCATCTGAAGATATGCTGAATAAGGAGATAGAGCTTTTACAATATTTTTAATTAAATTATCTAATAGTGCCTTAATTTCTAGTACTAGTGATATTCGATTCTCATTAAACTCACGAATGTGTTTAGGTTCAATGTAAAGAGTACGTCCAGACTCTGATCGAGAAACGATTGAGCCAATTTTTGAGTTATAACTATCACTCTTATAAGCCAGCACAAAACGATCATTTAATACATCAATGCCGTCATGTTGTAATGTTTTTGCTACTTCTGGTAATACCTTATGTTCATTTAACTTTGAACGGATTGTATTTTCTAACTTTATTAACTCAGAATTAAGGGATCTCAGCTGAGGATGATTATTAAAATTAATATTACCTTCAGTGTCTACAAAAGAACGAAACTCACGTTTAATCTCTTTATTAAAAAACTTAATAAAAACTTCAAAAGGTTCTAGTTCAAGTATTTCTGATCTTTTCAAAAAAGTTTTGTGATCTAAAAGGTACTCAACCATTAAAATGACTAGGTTAAGTTCTTCTGCCTCGACATAACCTTCTTTTTTAACAGTATCAATAAGTTTTATAAGATTATTTTCTTTTAATCTTTTTAACTTAAAGTGAATTTCTTGAGACTCATCATAATTTTCTTCACTAATAAAAAAATTAGTTAATTTATATGAATATTTAATATGTTTTGGAGTTTTATATTGATTAAAAATATGGGGAACGAGAAAATAAGGAAAATTGCTATTTTCTTCAAAGAAATTAATGAAGTGCTCAAAATCTAGTTGATTTAAAAATTCTTTATTTTCAAGTATATTATTATTCATGATTCAAACTTATAAAAACATTTATAACCAAGTTTACAAGGTTGTGCAATTCGACATCCAAGGTGCACAAATACAAAAGATTTACTCATCAAGTAGATTTATTAATTTTATCTGTCGAAAACCTGGAAAAACTTTTTCATTATACCTAGGTAGAGGAAATCATTACGAAGGGGTATGGCTTAGTGAGTTAAAACTAGACTCAGCTCTTAGGTTGCAAGACCAATTTCTAGAATATTTAAGAAAGTACTTAGTTTCAACGAGTCTTGTAACTCTTAAAGTAGATGAAAAAGATAGAATAATAACTATCGAATACTTCAAATCGGGAAAACAAAATAGAATCGCTTTTTTCTACAAGGGCAGAGAATTATACTTTTATAACCAATATTATGACCTTGAAAAAGATAAAACTTATACCTTTCTCTCTTGGAGTAATAAGAAGCTTGAAAATAGTGAGCTTAAAAATCCATTTGAAGAGTTGGGGATTAGTGAGCTTGAAACAGATAAAGAAAATGAAATCATTCCAATAGAAAAATTACTAGAACAAGAAAAACTTGATACTCAAAAAATCACGAAAAAAGATATAAAGAGAAGTAATAGAAAGGTGAAAAATATTGAGGGAGACTTACAAAAAATAGAGAATAGTCAGAAGATATATGAGTTTTTACAAGAGAACAGAGACCTTTCTAAACTAGATAAAAAAACAGTAATTCACGGAATAAGATTTAGTTTTAAAGAACAAGACCATTTTAAAAGACAAGACCAAATCTATAAGAAAATAAAACGCCTAAAGGAAGTTAAGGGTTTTATGCAAAAGAGATTTGAAGATGAGAAAAAGAAATCAAAAGCAAAAGAAAAGGTGGAGATAAAGAAAAATCCACTTAATCCAATTAAGCCTGTAATAAAAACCGTGAAAACAAAAAAAATAGAAAATAATAAATTAGATTATAAGGTTATACAGTTAAAAGATATACAAATAGGTATTGGTTTAAGTTCAAATGGAAATGACCAGCTTAGAAGTCAGTGGGCGAAAAAAGATGATTTGTGGTTTCACCTAGATGCTCAAACGAGCCCTCATATTATTGCAAAGGGGACAATAGTTTCTGTTATGGATAATATTGAAGAAATTGCTAAAATAATGAAAGAAGAAGCTAAAATTGAAACAAGTGAAATAAATCTTATGTATACACAGGTAAAGAATTTAAAGGGTATAAAGTCAAAGCCCGGTAGTGTCATTCATAAGAAGACAAAGTATATAAGGGTTAATATTTGATTAAGTTATTTATGTTCACTCTATTACTAGCAGGACAAGTCTTGTCTTATGATGATTTATACTTTGAAATACATATTAAAGATCTGAATCTAATTTTGGATAAGAAGCTTACAAAAACAAAGCTTGAACCATTTTGTAAAGTATACCTATATAAAAACCAATCAAAAGTAGAGATTAGTTCTAAAAACCTGAAAGTTGAAAAGATACTAACTAAGCTGTGTGAAGAAAAAATGAAAATAGTTTTTGGCCCAAGTCTTGAAGACTATCTTTTGAACTTTGAATTTAATGAAAAAAATAATGACTATAATGTTTATCTCGATAAAACAGGTGTTTCAGAAATAAATGAAATATGGGTAAACGAACAAAGCAATAAGTTATCAATTATTGAGAAGCGTTCAATCGGTACAACCAGAGTAAGTTATACTTATAAAAATAAATTAATTGAAAAAGTTGAAGTAAGTTCATTTGAAGGGGCACAGTCTATTGAGAGTAAGCATCAAGTAATTTATGGTGGAGAAAAAAACTCAACATTGCCCAAGGAAATTACATCAGAATATATTCAAAAATTATCTAAAAGAGACATAGGAAAATTCAAAAGAGATTTTAATGAAACAGTCTTTTTCAAGAATTATAAAATTGATAAAAATGTTGCTCTAAATCATTTTAGTAAGAACTAACTTAATCAACTTTATTTAAAATCTTTCTCGGATACACAAGAAATCAATATTTATGTATAATGACATAGCAATTAATTGAATACTGGAGCTCGTATGACACAAGTTAGAAATGAAGTTATGAATGTTTTAGAACAAGCTAAAAAAGTTGTTTATGGACAAGATGATATGTTGGAAGCAATCATTGCTGCTCTTGTTTGTGATGGACACCTTTTAATTGAAGGGATGCCAGGTCTAGGTAAAACATTATCGGTTTCTATAATGAGTAAACTTTGTGACCTGAACTTTAATAGAATTCAATTTACACCAGACCTTTTACCATCAGACTTAATTGGAACAATGATTTACAGTCAGCAGAAAGAAGAGTTTAGCACTAAGTTTGGTCCCATCTTTACTCAGCTTGTACTTGCGGATGAAATAAATAGATCACCTGCAAAAGTACAGGCTGCTCTACTAGAAGCGATGGCCGAAAGACAAGTAACTATTGGTGATAAATCATACAAACTTAAGAGACCATTTGTCGTTCTCGCTACACAAAACCCAATTGAACAAGAAGGTACATACAATTTACCTGAAGCTCAGCTTGATAGATTTATGATGAAGATTCATGTTGATTATCCAGATGCACAAGCTGAAAAAAATATTTTAGGCTTAAAGATGGAGTCTATAGATACTCTTTCTCCAATACTAAATATAGAGAAACTTACACTTATGAAAAATGGTACTGAAGAAGTCTTTGTAGATGAAAAAATAAAAGACATGATTGTAAGAATTGTTCATGCAACTAGACCAGGATCTAAAAATTTTAATAAGAAGTATAATGAAATTATTCAAGCCGGAGCAAGTCCAAGGGCGAGTATTTGGCTCTATAAGATTGCTAAGTTTAAGGCCCTGATGGCAGGTAAAGATCATGTTACTCCAGAGCATGTACTCTCAATTGTTAAGCCAGTTCTGGGACATAGAGTGTTACTAAGCTATGAAGCTCAAATTGATAAAATTGATGTGAAAGATATTGTCTTTGATATAGCAAACGAAAATATTTAGATATGAATTTAAAAGAAATTAAGAAGATTGTAGGTGGATTACAAAGACACCTCTTCAAAAATTCAAATTCGTTTTCGGTGGGAATGCTTAAATCGCATTTTAAAGGTGCCGGCTTACAATTTAAAGAGCACCAAGTTTATCAAATTGGTGATGATGTAAGATTTATCGACTGGAAGCTGTCAGCAAAGACCAATAATACTTTTATTAAAACCTTTGAAGAAGAAAGAAATATAGAGATCGTAGTCTTTATAGATTTTACTGAATCACTACTAGTCGGTGCTAATAATACCTCTAAGCTACAGGCCATAATCGAACTTACTTGTTTGTTATATTTACTTGCAGAGAAGTCAAAAGACAGAGTGAGAACAATAATCTCTTTTGAGTCAATTCAAGTGCTTCCTCCTGCAAGTGGGAACGAAGGACTTTCGTTGTTTATATCTTCTTTGGAAAAGCTAAGTTTAATTAATAAAGAAGGTAGAGTAAATCTCCAAAAAAGAAGAGATGCTAGTGTTGCTGAGATTAAAAAGTATGCCCTTTTAAAAAGTTACGTAGCCAGAAATAAAGAGGTTGTTCTTTTCTCTGATTTAAGTGAATTAACTAATATCGCAGAACTAAATAAATTAACTTATAAGAGAAACCTACATGCTTTTCAAGTCTTATCACCAATAGATATTAAGGGAAAAGCGGAATTTAGTATATCAGCATTTAGAAAGAATAAAGTTGTAACCGCACCAGCAAGAGTTGGAAAACTTAGCTCTGAAATAAAAGGCAAGCTTAAGAAGCTAGATGTATCAGAACGTTACTTGGAGGATTTTATTCATGAAATGCTTTAAGTTTATTTTTGTTTTATTGCTAATATCTTTTAGTACATTCGCTGATGACTATGTCGTAATGCCAAGTCAAGCCGTTGAGGAGTCGCTGAAACTAGGGGATATACTATATGTTGAGGTAATAAATAAATCTGGCAATAAAGTATTTGATGGTAAAAGGATCGGTAATTTACTCTATGTTTTAGATAAAACAGATAAGAATACATTTAGAGTAATAGTTTCTCCAGAAAATACAAAAAATAAAAAAGTTGAACCCAATGCTGATACTTTTGAATTAAGTGGCTTTAAGTTTGAAAAGGGCTTAGATAATTACACTCAAAACTTTGAATTAGACTTAAAGCAGTATGAATTAGAGGAAGCAAGTTATAAAAGATACCTTATATATATATTAATAATATTTCTTAGCCCTTTTGCATTAAAGTACTTTTTAATTTTTTTAAGAAAATACGAAAAAAAGCAAAAGCAACGACTAAAACGTAAGCGTTTAAAAACAATGATTTTAAAGGCAAAAACAAGAGAAGAATTAGAGAGAGTCTATCAGTATAAAAGAGAAATAAAAGAGTATTTAAAAATAGAAGAGGATAATCTAGAGGACTTTCTTAAAGAAATGAATAATATCCAATATAAAAAACGGTGGAGTGAAGAAGATATTGGCTCAATATCAAAAGTAGTAAGTAAGTTTAAAAAGGATGTTAGTGGAATATAAATCTTTATGGCTATTAAGTTTCGGTATCGTTTATATTCTTATATGGACGATTGACTTCTGGAATGTGTTTAAAACGCCTCAGCTGGTAGCTCCTTTAAGCTTTGCTAAGTCTAGGTTTAATGTTTCAAAATTGGTCGTTTATTTTATTGGACTAGTTGGACTATTATATATTTCCTATGCATTAACTGGTCCACGTAAGGCTTTGAAGTTTTCTCCTGCAAATATAAAGGTGAATGATATCTTTCTTGTTGTAGATGTTTCTCGATCTATGCTGGCAGAAGACTTAAGACCAAATAGACTAGAAGTTGCTAAGCAAAAACTTAGAGAGTTTGCAGCACTCAGACCGACAGATAGAGTAGGTGTGATAATCTTTTCTGAAAAAGTATTTACACTACTGCCCTTAACAACAGATCCAACATTAGTTGATCAAATACTTTCAGAAATAAGAGTAGGCTTTTTAGGAAGCGGTACCAATATAGGTGATGCACTAGCTTTGGCCGTAGGTAGGGCTCAAGAAAGTAAAACTAAGAATAAGGTTATTGTGCTTTTAACGGATGGAGTAAATAACGTTGGTAATATGACTCCAAGTCAGGCAGCTGATCTTGCAAGAGACTTTCAAATAAAAGTTTATACAATTGGATTAGCTTCTTCTAATGATGCTAGGCTCCCTGTTGGTAATGGAATTTTTGGAAAAAGATATCAAAAGATTCCTGGTGGAAGTATTGATCTCGAAACTCTAAAAATGATTTCACAGAAAACAAATGGGAAAAGCTTCTATGCACAAGACTCAGAAAGTCTATCTGAAATCCTTTTAGAAATTCAAAACCTTGAGAAAACAGAGATTAAGAATAATTCCCAAATTGTATATGACGAAAAGTATTGGGATTTTTTATGGATAGGTTTTCTATTATACATTTTAGCAGAGCTCTTAAAGAGGTTTTATATTAAGGAGCTAGTATGAATTTTAATAGAGCAGATCTTCTAATAATACTTTTACCTGTCTTCTTTATTTTAATGCTGGTTATGATCAGGCAGGAAAGTCGTTTTTTTCAATGGATTAAAAACTATTGGTTTTATACCAGATCAACTGTAAATCGATTCTCTTCATTTTTCTTTTTTGTGGGAGTTTTCTTACTCACTTTATCTCTTGGAGATTTAAGGGGAAAAGAAGAAATTATAAAAGGTAAGGTTGCAGATAAAAAAACACTTATTCTTGTAGACTCTTCTTCAAGTATGTTAGCTGAGGACGTTAGACCTAATCGCTATGAAAAGGCCCTACTCTTAGCAAAACATTATTTAAAAAAAGCAGTTGGTGAACAAGTTAGTATTGTTGTTTTTTCTGATAAGCAAAAAAGGATAGTTCCTTTTACAACTGATATGAATTTAATTGAAGCAAGACTAGGGACACTTGAAAAACTTGATTTAAGAAATGGGGGCTCTAATATATCACTTGCTCTCTCAGAAGCTGAAAAATACTTTCTGACTCAAGATGGAATAACAGTTGGGAACATACTTTTAATTACAGATGGAGAAGATAACGAGGACTCTATTGATATTAAACTAGATGATAAGATTACTTTGGCCACAATTGGAGTTGGTACGGCGAAAGGAACAACCATCCCTCTTCGAGATAGTCGAGGAATGTCACGTGGAGTAAAGCGACATGAGGGTAAGCCTGTTATCACAAAGCTTGATGAAGCTTATTTAAAAAAAATTGGTGAGAATGTAAAAAACTATCGCTATTGGATAGCAAGCTCATACAGTTTACCAACTGAAGAAATTCAATCTTTTTTTAATCGCATTTATAAGTCAAAAATGTCAGAAGGAGAGGTAAGAATTAAGCCTGTTAAGTACGAATGGTTACTTGTTCCAGCAATTATATTCTTGACCCTTAGTGGTCTCTTAAGAATGGGGAAAAGCTTTGCATATATCTTGCTTGTTTTTTCAATAAATTCTCATGCACAAGCACCTATGCAAGCTCAACCGGAGAAAAAAGCCCCTGAGAAAAGCGAAGAAATATTAAGATTAGAAAAAAAGTTTGCCCAAGGTAGTATCACTCAGAATGAAAAAAAGTATTTAGCTCAAAAGCTTTTAGAAGAAGGATTTCCAAAGGAATCTGCAACTTTATATGGTGAAACATTAGAGGGTGTAAATTCAGATAATACTTCTGAGTACTTAAATAAAGGTGTTGCGGAATTTGAGGCCGGTAATGTTGAAAAAGGTGTTCAAACGTATAATCAATTATTGGATTATTTCGAAAAGAATGATCCTGAAAATGAGATTGTAGATAAATTAAAAAAGAATTTGTTTAAGGCATTACAACAAGTAGAACAACAGAAAAATCAGAAAAGTGAATCTGATCAAAACAATAATGATCAAAAAGATCAACAGGACCAACAAAATAACCAGCAAAACAATCAACAGAACGATCAAAATCAACAAAATGACCAGAACCAACAAAATAATGATCAGCAAAATAATGATCAGCAAAATAATGATCAGCAAAATAATAAAGACCAGAATGATCAAAACAAAGATGGGGATGATAAAAAGAAAGACCAAGACAAAAAAGATGGTAAGGATCAAGACAAAAAAGATAAAGATAAGAATAAAAACGGTGATAAAGATAAAAAAGATCAAGACAAAAAGAAAAAAGACAAAGGTGATGCTGGTGAACAAGAAGGTAAGAAAAAGAAAATTCCAGCATTATTAAAGCAATTAATGTCAGATGACAACCAATTGCAAAAAGAAGCAATTGATGCACAAACGAAAGAAAGAAATACTAGAGATAAGAAGGACTGGTAATGAAAAAGATTCTAATTTTAATTTTATTAAATATTAGTGTTCTATTTGCTTTTGAAGTTGATATAAAAACAGACCCAGATATGCCTGTAAAAGACGAAGCTTTTCGTTTGATTTTTGAAATTACTTCAGAAAAAGGTGGTGAACCAATAATTTCATTTGATCCGTTGGGTGCTGAAGTAACTGAAAAGATAAATCTTGGAACGAGTACCAGAACGACATTAATAAATGGGAAACTCTCTACTAGTAGGAAAGTTTCGATTGCTTATATTATGCAACCACAGCAAATAGGAAGTGTGTTCATTAGAAACATAAAGGTTGATCTTAATGGTGAGACTAAGAAAATAGACACTATTAGAAAGACTGTTTTAAGTGAGCCAAGAAGGGCAAGAGATATTTTTGCCTTAGCAGAAGTAGACAAAACAGAGGCCTTTGTAAATGAATCCATTTTAGTTCGTTATTATCTTTATAATAAGGTCTCAGTGACAGCTACTGATATTGTAAAGTTTCCTGATCTCGATAAGTTTATGAAGCGTTTTCATCAAGAGAAGTTACGACCAGAAAGAGTAAGGTATAATGGTGAAATATATTTAAGAAGAATTATCTATACTGCTCAAGTTTTTGCAAATCAACCAGGTGAATATAAAATTGATCCGATCAAGATGAGTGTATCTTATACTAAGAGTAGAGACCCATTTGATTCTCTCGGTTTTGGAGGTGGATTTGCTCGCCAATCTAAACTCTCAGTTACAAGTAAACCAATTGAAATTAAAATAAAACAATTGCCTATTGATAATGTTCCTAAAAACTTTACTGGTCTTGTGGGAAAACATGATTTCAAGTTAAAGTTTAATAAATCTAGGTTTGTAGTTAATGAACCAATCGAAGTAAAGTTAGAGGTGTCTGGTGCTGGCGCATTAGAGCTTTTTGAAGCACCAAAAATATTAACTGATCCTTCCATTGAGTCTTTCGAAGTTACATCTGATTTGCAATTAAATGCAGATTTTAAAGCTTCAAAGAGTTTTGAATACACATACTTAGGGCGTGATAATTATACCAGTGAAGCAAGTAAACTTGGTTTTTCATACTTTGATCCTGAAAGTCTTTCTTTTAAAGAGGTTCTACTTGATATACCTGCTATAAAAATTGCTGGTACATCAGCAAGCGGTAAGAAAAAACAAGGTGAGAATAAGTTGGGGGCAGCTTCAGAAAACAATTCAAATGCTCAAAATAATGGGAACCTTGTACCTGTTGAACAATTTGATTACTATACACCTCTTTATAATTTGCATAATACTTATCAATATAATTCAAAATATATCGCACTAGTTTTTATAATCCTTGCACTTCTAGTGCTTTTTATAAAATTTAAAGATGATATAGCTGGTTTATTTAAAGAGGAGGAAACCCATGACTTATTTTCTCGTATTATGAAAGAGGGCATAAGTTATGGAGACCTATACTTATTATCTGAACTACTTGGTAAAGATCAAGATATTAAAAGTAGAATTCAAAAATCTGAACTACCTTCAAAGCACAAGACATATCTATTAGAGCTCTTGAATAAGTTTGATAAATCATATAAATCAAATAAGAATAAAGTTTTTAAGACGAATAAGGGTATTATTAAAGATATTAAAAAGCATTTAAGTGGTGAAGATGAGTTCTAGGGGAAAGACTGCCATATGTATCGGGAATTTTGATGGACTTCATAAAGGCCATCGAAAGCTTTTGGATGAATTTCAAAAACGAGCTAGATCTGAAAATCTTAAACCGATTCTTATTACATTTCGACCACATCCATTTCTCTTCTTTAATCCTCAAAAGAGATATCTTTTATCAGACTACTCAAAGAAAATTGAACTAATCAGAAGTGTTTACCCATCAATTGAGATTAATATTACAGAATTTGATAAGAAACTTCAGTCGATGAGTGCTAAAGAATATTGTGAACAAATCTTGATGGATAAGGAACCAGCACTTGTATGTGTTGGGTATGATCTGCAAATTGGTCATGACAAAAAGTATGCAAGAGATATCATTCCTTCTGAAATACCAGATTGTGAAGTTTTAGAAATTTCTCCAGTAAAAGATGGTGATAAAATTATATCCTCTTCACTTATTCGTGAGTGTTTAGCAAGTGGAGAAGTGAGTGATGTTAGAGAATATTTAATGCGTGATTTCTCTATGATTGGAATTGTTGGCACCGGAAAAAAGTTAGGTCGAACAATTGGTTTTCCTACTCTTAATATTGAAATACATAAGAATATTGTTTCACCCCGTTTTGGTGTTTATGGGGTTGAAATCGTTTTAAATGACGAGAAATTTTATGGGATTATGAATATTGGAAAAAACCCAACTGTTAGTGATGATGAACAAATCAAAGTTGAGGTACATGTGCTCGATTTTAATCGAGACGTCTATGGTGAAGAAGTTGAGGTTAGATTTAAATCATTTGTTCGAGATGAGAAAAAGTTTGATTCCCTTGATCTCTTAAAGCAGCAGATCTTAAAGGATGTAAATACAGTTAAGGAATATTTTGAAATATAAATTTGCACTAATTGGAAAAAACATCTCTCACTCAAAATCAAAAGAGGTATATGAAAGGATTCTTGATGAAGAAGTGGACTATACTCTTTTGGACTATCCAGAGCCAAGTAAAATCCCAGCTTTAAAAGATTTATTAGAGTTATATCCAAGAATTAGTATTACAGCACCATATAAGAATGTCGTTTTTAAAAATATAGATGTTTTTGAAAATAACTTTCTAAATCTTGAGTCTGTGAATGCAATAAAACTAATTGATGGAAAAGTTATTGGTACTAATACAGATATAAGTGCATTTATTAAAATATATGAGACTTTACGGGAGAAGTATCCAGGCGATGTAATTTTACTAGGTGATGGAAATATGGCCAAAATGATTATGCTTTATTTTGATTCACACAAGATAAAGTATCATAATCTTTCACGTCGTCAGGGAACCCTTGATTTGTTTGCTCAAGATTATAATGGTGAAAAACTAATTATTAATGCTTGTGCAAGAGAGTATGTTTTTAATGCTTCAATCTCTCAAGACGCTTTACTATGGGACATGAATTACAATCAAAAAGTGCAACAAGAGATATGTATTGATAAAAAGATGAATTATCTTGATGGATACAGTCTACTTTTAGAACAAGCCAAATTTGCACTAAGTTTCTGGAATTAAATAAATATTTAAATTCTCATCTTCCTCTTTCCGATAGGTTAAACATAGAGGAAAAATTTTATGGTCCGCAAGGAATTTATAGACGTCGTTACTAATACCGGTATGGCAACACTAAAAGAGTTGCGACGTTTAATGATGAATAAAGATGAAGATGAAGTAACTGAACTAGAGTTACTTGATATTCCTACGTTTGATGAGAATAGATTTGCAAAGGCCGTTAGTGAAAAGTTTGGTGTAACTTTTATTGATCTTAAAAATGCAAAAGTTTCTCCTGAAACAATTAAGGCACTCAAGAAAAAATTTGTTATAAAATACAGAGCAATACCAATTCAAATTACAAATGCAAAAGTTACTGTTGCAACTTTTGATCCAACTGTCTTACCTGCTAAAGCAAAACTTGGGCAAGACTTAAAAAAACCAGTTGATTTCATTATTACCAATCTATCATCATGGCAAAAACTCTTTGCAAATGTTGAAGATTCAGTTGAAGATCTAATTGGAACAGTTGTTGAGATTAAATCAAGTGATGTTGATCAAGCTGAAGTTAAGTTAGAAGATATCGGACAAGATACTGTTACCTATGTGAATAGAATTCTTGCTGAGGCATTTATAAAAGGTGTATCTGATATTCACGTTGAGCCATATGAGAAAACTTTTAGAATACGTTTTCGTCTAGATGGATCTCTTGTGACAAAGTTTACTCCACCAAAGTCCATGATGTTGCCAATTATTTCAAGACTAAAAATTATGGCGCAGTTAGATATCTCGGAGAAAAGAAAGCCTCAAGATGGAAGAATTAAACTTTCTATTGGTGGTAAACCAATTGATTATAGAGTTTCTTCTTTACCGACATTATTTGGTGAGAAGGTTGTTCTAAGACTTTTAGATCAGTCAAACTTACAGCTAGATATGACAAAATTAGGTTTTGAATCTAAACAGTTAGAAGTTTTTAAAACTGGTATTCATAATCCATATGGTATGGTTCTTGTGACTGGGCCAACTGGTTCGGGAAAGACAACTACTCTTTATTCCGCAATGGCAGAATTAAATGTGGAAGGAACAAATATTTCTACAGCAGAGGATCCATGTGAGTTTAACTTAGAAGGTATTAATCAAGTAAACGTAAGAAAAGAAGTTGGCTTAACTTTTGCCTCTGCACTAAAAGCTTTTTTAAGACAAGATCCAGATATTATTATGGTTGGGGAGATTAGGGATTATGAAGTTGGTGAGATTGCTGTAGAGGCTGCACTAACTGGTCACATGGTTCTTTCTACTCTGCATACAAATGATGCACCATCGACAGTAACAAGATTACTTAACATGGGAATCGAACCTTTCTTAGTGGTAGCTTCATTGAATGTAGTAGTTGCACAAAGGTTATGTCGTAAAATATGTACAGCTTGTCGTGAAGTACATAAAGCCTCAAAAGAAGAATTAATACAATGTGGATTTGCACCATCATCTGCTGAAAAAATAAAAGTTTATAAAGGTAAAGGATGTGAGGTCTGTAACGGAACTGGGTATAAGGGAAGGGTTGCTATTTATGAAGTATTAGCAATGAGTCCACGTATTAGAGAACTAGTTCTTAAAAATGGATCTTCGGATGATATAAAAGCTGCAGCTATTAAAGAGGGGATGAAAACACTAAGAATGTGTGCCCTCACTAAAGTTGCACAAGGTTTAACTACACTAGAGGAAGCATTATCAAACTCAGCGTCTGATAATATGTAAGGAGCATAAAATGAGTGATGACAAAACAAAAACCCAGGTCGGTGGAGCTCAGAACTTACAAATTCAACAATTATTTAAAGTAATGGTTGATAATGGAGCATCTGATTTACACTTAACAGTTGGGACTTCTCCAGGGATGAGAATTTCTGGTGATATTGTAAGAGTAAAAACAGGAGCACTAACTTCTGATGATACTAAAAGGCTTGTTTATCAGATCCTCACAGAAGCACAACGATCAGAATTAGAAAAAAACCTAGAGTTAGACTTTTCATTTGGTGTAAAAGGACTGGCAAGGTTTAGGGCCAATTGCTTTTATGCAAAGGGTGCCGTTGCTGCAGTATTTCGTCAAATTCCAACACAGGTTCCAGACTTTGACTCTCTAGGGTTACCAAAGGTACTCCTTGATATGACAGATGTATCTAATGGTATGATGCTTGTAACAGGGCCAACTGGTTCAGGGAAGTCGACAACCTTAGCTTCAATTATTGATAGATTAAACTCAACAGAACCTCAGCATATTATTACACTTGAAGACCCAATTGAATTTGTTCACCCTCACAAGAGTTGTATCGTGAATCAAAGGGAAATTGGAGTTGATACTTTAAAGTTTGCTAATGGACTAAGGTCATTACTAAGACAAGATCCAGATATTGTTCTCGTTGGGGAATTAAGGGATATGGAAACAATTGAGTCAGCTCTAGAAATTGCAGAAACTGGTCACTTAGTTTTTGGAACACTACACACTAACTCTACCATCCAAACTATCTCAAGGGTTATTAACGTCTTTCCAGCAGATAGACAGGAACAAGTTAGAACACTCTTGTCTTTCGTTTTACAAGGTGTAGTTGCACAACAATTACTTCCTAAGAAATCAGGTGGTCGAGTTTTAGCACAGGAGATTTTAAGACTAACTCCAGCTATTAGAAACTTGATTAGAGAAGACAAGCTTCACCAAGTCTATTCGCAGATGCAAATTAATCAGGAAGAAACTAAAATGGTAACAATGAATCAGAGTATTAAAAAAGCTCTAGATGCAGGTCTTATTGATAGTGATACCGCAATGTCTTACAGTAATAACCCTGAGGAAATGGCAAAGATGTTGGGATTAAAAGGTAAATAGGTTAAAATAATTAAGTATGGCAAAAGGTAAGTTTAAATACGAAGGTCTCAATGCAGAAGGACGTAAAGTCGAAGGTGAAATCGAAGGTAAAGATGTTCGCCATGTTAAGAGACTACTAAGAAGAAAAGGTATTAGAGCAAAAAAAGTTGTTGCTCCAAGTGCACTTGATATCGATCTTGGTATGTTACTAGTTGACGCTGGTATTATTAAACCTTTTGGACGTTTAGAGTTAAATAGATTTACTAAGCAATTATCAATCCTAATTAATGCTGGGGTCCCGATTCTTGAATGTTTAGAAATTTTAGCAAAACAAGAAAGAAATCCATCACTAAAACAAAGTATCAAAAGCATTGTAGAAGATGTTGGTGGAGGGAAGTCTTTACATGAAGGAATGTCATCTCAAAATGGTTTTGATAATTTATATTGTTCATTAGTAAGGGCCGGTGAATCAGCAGGTATTTTAGATACAATTCTTAATAAACTTTCAGAGTTTATGGAAAAGCAAGAGGCCATAAAAAAACAAATTAAAAAAGCATTAACTTACCCGGTAATCGTTGTCATTATTGGTATTGCAGTAACATGGGGTTTAATGGTTTTCGTTGTTCCTCAGTTTGTTGGAATGCTTAAAGAGTCTAATCAGAAAATTCCTGCTGTAACACAATTTGTAATTGATGTGTCCAACTTCTTACAAGAATATACTTTAATTTTCTTACCCGTATTCGGTTTTCTAGGTTTTATCTTTTTAAAATACATTCGTACAAAAGAAGGAAAGCAAGGGTGGGATCGCTTTGTCATGAAGTCTCCAATTTTTGGGGGTATTGTTATTAAGGGTAACCTTTCTAGTTTTACAAGAACCTTAGCAACTATGCTTTCAGCTGGTGTCGATTTATTAGAATCTTTAGATGTTTGTATTGAGACGATAGATAATACCCAAATACAAAAAGACTTAAAACAAGTTAGAGATGCTGTTGTTAAGGGGAAGTCAATCACTGAACCTCTTGGAAGAATTAAATACTTTCCTCCTCTAGTTAATCAGATGGTTAAAGTTGGGGAGTCTACAGGTAACCTAGATGAGATGCTTTTAAAAGTTGCTGATGTTTTTGAGGCAGAAACTGAAGAGTTGATAGATAATATGACAAAGCTAATAGAGCCAGCAATTCTTGTCGGTTTAGGTGGTGTAATTGGTACAGTTCTCATTGCCATGTATTTACCAATATTTATGTCGGCTGGAGGAGCAGGGGGCTAAGTACCCAAAATAATAGAGAATTCAATAAAATTTAAACTTTTTTGAACGCAGCGCCGAAAAAGTTTATACTTGTAGTATAATAATAACAAGTTTTGATGTTCTTAATACATCAGAACCTACTAAAAAGATTTTTTGCTCTTAATGCAAAAAAAGGAGATTAACATGAAAGATTTTAGACTGAAAGATCAGTCAGGCTTTACATTAGTAGAGTTGATGATCGTTGTTGCAATTATTGGGGTACTCTCAGCAGTTGCAGTTCCAAACTTCAAAAAGTATCAAGCGAAAGCTAAAACATCTGAAGCAAAAGTTCAGTTAGCTGCTGCTTATACTGCACTTCAAGCTTTTTATGGTGACTTTGGTGCTTATAGTACTTGTCTTGCTTATATGGGTTTTGATCCGGGTAACGAGTGGAACTCTAGATATTATGGTATTGGTGTTATGCCAACTGCCGGTGCAATCACTATTGCTGGTGATACAGTAACTGGTGTTGCGGCAATGAACGGTGGTACATTTACTACTGTACAAAACTCAGGTCTAGGTGCTGACTGTCAAGCTGCTGCAGCCTACCCTGCAAACGAATCAGCTGATGCTGCTGGTCCACAACCTGGTAACACTTCTTGGTTCTCTGCTGGTAAGACAGTTGGTGGTGCTGCTGCTCAAACTGCACACACGCCTGCGTTCTATGCAATGGGTGCTCAAGATGTTGGTAACCAAAAATTTGTTATTGGTGCTGAAGGTCACGTAAGTACGGATAAAGTTACTCCAGGTGCTATTGGTACAGGTAATAACTCTGTATTCCAAATGAATCAGAACAAAGTTATTTATAACACACGTGCTGGTTACTAATTAATTTTTATAAATTTAATTTATAAATAAAGAAGGGAGCGCTAGTCGCTCTCTTTTTTTATGTAAATTTCATATTTCTCAAACGGCTTTATCGACTCAAACTTACCATTTCTATAAACGTAAGGGTTACCATCCTCATCAGTACGGGAACAGTTAGGGCCCTTATTATTTAAACATTCTAAATCAATAGTAGCTTTTATTGCATAGAGATCTCTTTTTAGTTTTTTATAAAGAGTCGTACCTTCTTGGCTTGTTTTTAAAGTTTCTTTTAAAAGGTCGTAAGTAAGGTTTAAGTCACCAACCTCTTGGTGCTTCAATTTAATAACTAAAGACTTTATAAAACCTGGAGCTTGATTTGTTTCAATTAATGTCTCATAGATTTCAATTGCCCTTTTATAGTCAAAGAGTTCAAAGGCATATAAAAAACCTGCATAATAAAGAAGTCTATAGTCTTCAGGGTAGTGTTTAAGACCCTTTTCAAAAATAATCGAAGCACCTTTTAAATCATCTTTTACAATACTTAAGTACTGGCCACCAAATTGATAATTCATTAAGAAAAGTGGATCTAATTTAGAAATGGTATTAAAGCGAAGAAAGAGCCAGTTATTTAAATCTTTCTTTTTGTAGTGTTGTAGGTCAGATTCTAATAAGGTTGAAATCCAAAATACATTTGATATTAATCTTTGTTGGCCCAATGCAAATAAGTTAATAAGATCATCATTGAAGTTTATTGAAGAGTCTTGTTTAGATACCTTGATGATTGGTTTTTTTTCTAGAAAGTGTAAGTAGTTACTTGTTAAAAAAAACAATAACCAAAGAATTAGAAAGCCATATGCGGGAAAAGAGTTTTTATTTTGCATGAACTCATTATATATTATTGGTATGATAGAATTCAATAACATTAAAAAGGTATTTAAATCAGACCTGCTCACTCAACCTTTTGTGGCAATTGATGGTCTTTCATTTAAAATTGAAAAGGGTTCAATTACAGGTTACCTAGGTGCTAATGGTGCAGGTAAGACCACATCTCTAAAAATCTTAATGGATTTTATTCGCCCAACTTCAGGTGAAGTTCTTCTCGATACAAAATATTTTAAAAATAAAAATGACTTTTTTAAAAAGCTTGGGTTTCTGCCAGAAAGACCATTTTTTTATCCTAATTTAACAGGACGTGAGTTCTGCTATTATATGGGTAAATTAAGTGGAGTTAGTAAATCTAAAATTAATGAACAAGTAATCAAGTGGGCTCCTAAATTTGCAATTGAATTCGCACTTGATAGAGAGATTAAAACCTATTCTAAAGGAATGTTACAAAGAGTAGGCTTTTTGGTTACCTTATTACATGATCCTGAAATAATAATCCTAGATGAACCTTTATCTGGTCTAGACCCAATAGGGAGAAAAGAGCTTAAAGATGTTATTCGTCTAATTCGTAATGAAGGTAAAACAATCTTCTTTAGCAGCCATATTGTTCAAGATGTAGAAGAAGTGTGTGACTCAGTTATCTTTATAAAAAGTGGTAAACTAGTTTATCAGGGATCTGTTGATGACATCATTTCGGAGAACATTGTTTTAGAGAATAAGGTTTCCTATGAGCTAGATGGTCAAACACATATAGAGATGATTAAAGAAAGTGAAAAAATGAACTTTCTAAATGATCTACTTGCTAAAAATGCAAATATCATTTCAGTAGAAAAAAAGAATCCTACGCTTGAGGAGGTATTTTACAATGTGGAATAATATCTCAACCATTAGTTATTATACCTTTAAGGAAATTATAAAAAGTAAGGTGCTAGTTAATGTCCTGATACTTGGACTCTTGCAATTACTTGTTACATATATCGCTTATAGCTTTACTTATGGTGAGCCTTCAAGAGTTGCACTTGACTTTGGTATCGGAACATTAAATTTATCTGCAATTGGTATCGCAATATTTATGGGAGTAGGCTTACTCTCAGATGAAATAGAAAATCGAACTGTATACATGATAATTTCTAGGCCAGTGAGTAGAAGTTCGTTTATTTTAGGCCGCTTATTAGGACTTTTAAGTATTCTCATTGTTAATATTGTCACACTCTCTGTAATTTCTTTATTTCTATACTTTATAACTGGTGGTGACTTCCAACCACTTATACTATGGACAATATTTGCTACTTTATTAGAATCAATGATTGTTTTAATTATCGTAAGCTTGCTTTCAATGCTAACTAGTAAAACTCTTTCAGTACTATTAACAATACTTATTTATATATTAGGTAATGCTATTGATGCAGCAAAACTATTAGAGTTTGTAAAAATCAGACCACTTCTAGGGCATATTCTTGATGCTTATCACTTTTTACTTCCAGGGTTTTATAAGTTTAACTTTAAACCTTACTTACTTTATAAACAAAACTTAAGCATTGAGTACCTCACAACTTCCATTGGTTATGGTCTACTTTATGCTATTGGATTGGTATTTTTATCTCTGTATGTCTTTAACAAAAAGGACCTTGACTAGTGCTACCATTAAAACTTCTCGCTGCTATGTATGGACTACTAATTGGTAGTTTTTTAAATGTAATCATTCATAGAGTTCCAAGAGAACAGAGCTTTGTAACACCTAGATCAAAATGTCCTAAGTGTTCAAACTTAATTAAATGGTACCAGAACATTCCCGTCTTCAGTTACTTAGTACTTAGGGGGAAATGTGCGAATTGTAAGAATCCTATTTCAATTCGATATCCATTAGTAGAATTACTTATTGCTTGTATTGCGATACTTTTATTTCCAGATAATTTGTCCTTAGATGCTTTTGTAAACTATATCTGTCTTTTTTCAATAGCGTGTCTATTTGTCGCAATGTTTTTAATAGATGTTGAGTTTCACTTATTACCAGATAAACTTAATCTCGCCTTATTAATAATCATCTTACCTTATGCATTTTTAACAACGAGTATTGCTAATATGGCACTAGGTTTTCTGATTGGTTTTGGTGGAACTTATTTAATTACTTATTTGTTTTATAAACTCAGAGGACAAATTGGTTTAGGTGGAGGCGATATAAAACTTTTTGGAGTACTAGGAATTCTTCTAGGCCCTGAAGGTATACTGCAGTGTATCTTTTTTAGTGCTCTAGTTGGTTCTGTTATTGGAATTATTCTTATTGCATCGGGTAAAATGAATAAAAACAAACCGTTAGCCTTTGGACCTTATATTATTATCGTAGCAACGGTACAGATTTACTTTCCGAAGTATTTTGAGTTGATAAACATCTATAATCTTAATTAACTATTTGCACTAAAACCTTGATATTACGAAAAAACTCTAGGTATAATGTATTATTGATAGTTTTATCAGGGATGGGGAATTGTCATCATTAATGAAGAAATATAAAGATTTTATGGCCAACTTTGAAAAAGGTGAGTTGGTGGGTATTGATATTGGACTCAGCGCAGTCAAGGTCGCCCTATTATCAAACCCTAAAAAAAATCGTTATGTTCTCCAAAATTACGCAAGTATTCCTTTAAGTGAAGCCGCTATTATCGAAGATGAAATTCAAAAACCAGACGAAGTCATTGATGCTCTTATTGAGGCAATGAAAAAAGCTGGAATTAAAAAGAAAATTGTAAACCTTGGTATGGATGGTCCAAATACAATGACCAAGAGGTTACAAGTTCCTGACGGTTCAAAAGAAGATATTGAGGATAATGTTTTATGGGAATCAGAGCAATATATTCCTTTTGGTGCAGATGAGTCTGAAGTTGCATTTGAAGTATTAGGGAAGATGGAAGCTGATGATGTTGTCGATACAATCGTAGCTGCCTTAAAAGTATCAGTAGCTGAAAGCTATATGGAAGTTGCAAAGTCAGCTGAACTAATTGTCAGAAATGTTGATCTAAATGTTTTCGCTATATCAAATATGTTTGAAGTTATTGTTGGTGATAAGTTACAGGAATATAGTGAAGTTGGAACAATTATTATTGATTTTGGTGCTCAAAAAACCACGATTCTTGTTTATAAAGATGGCGGCCCCATTTTAACAAAAGAAATAAGTATTGGTGGAGTTTTAATCACTGAAGAAATTCAAAGACAAATGGGTGTCAGTTACGAAGAGGCTGAGGATTTAAAAACTAATGGTGATGAGAATGGGAATCTACCTGAAGAAATCGTTGCTATTATACAAGATCAATCAGATACATTGATGGCTGAAATTAAAAAAGTTTTAAACTTTTTTATTGCAGTTGGTTCTTCAGAGCAAGCAGGTGCATGCTTTGTTACAGGGGGATCATGTAAGCTACCAGGCTTGATTGATACTTTACAAGAATTAGTAGATCTAGAAGTAGAAATTTTGAATCCTTTTGAAGCTGTAGAATTTGATAAGAAATCATTTAATGAAGAAGACTTAGATGAAATTGCCACAACAGGCTTAGTTTCACTTGGTCTTGGGCTAAGGAGATCTTAATGATTGAGATTAACCTTTCCCCCACGAAAAAAGGCGGCTCGATTACCAATATTGGTGGTATCGATTTAAGTCTTATTAATATAAAAATGCTGGTTGTTTCACTACTGATTCTTTATGTACCCGAGAATTTTGTAGAAAATTATTATGTTGGTGAAATAGAAAAAGAAACGACAATCCAAGCTGCACTTAACAATGACTATCGATCAGTGGCGACTAAAGTAAGAAGTATGCGAGAGATAGAAAAGCAGGTTGATGCTTTAAGAGATCAAGAAGAAAAGCTTGCTAGAAAACTAGATGTCGTTAAGGAAATTATTAACAAGCGCCAAAACCCGTTTGAACTTTTAAAGTATATTGCAGAGAACGTACCTGAGGGACTATGGCTAACTAAATTAGAGCTAAAAGATGGTGAGCTTATTTTTGAAGGGTATGCCTTAAACTTTAATGCTATTGGTGACTTTTTAACAAACTTAAAGAACTCAATCTTTTTTAATAAGAATATTGAATATGGTACTCCTACGGATTTAAAGCCTGAATATAGAGGGATGCGTATGGAGACATTTAGAATTAAGGCAAAGGTGCTAAACTTCGAATGAAAGAATTATTAATTAAAAACTTTCACTGGTTAATTATTTTCTATGCAGCAAATAATATCTTTATGCTGTATCAGGAAAAAAACGATCAATATCAAAATATATTGACTCAAACACCTGTCATTAAAGCTAAGATTGAAAAAGAAAAAAGAAAGCTAATTCAAATTGAAGAATTTAAAAAGAACCTTACTGAAACAAAGAAAAGAGTAAAGGAAGTTGTTAAGCAAATTGAAAAAGTTCAAAAGCAATTACCAACAGACGTTAATGATGCTCAAGTACAGTCATTACTAAGTGATATTGGCTCTAAATTAAGAGTTCAAAGTGAAAGTTCGAGTCCCGGACAAGAAGATAATAATGGATTTTATTTCGCAAAGTTATATCAGTATCAAGCGAGAGGTACATTTATTCAGTCAATTATCTTTTTTGAAAACTTAGAAAAGGCTGAAAGGATTTTAAATGTTAAGTCATTTAATATTGAGGCTATTAAAGATGTCGTAAGAAGTAGATTCCAAATTGTTGATTTTCAAATAACAGTAGAATCTTTTAGATACAATAAGAATTACAGGGAGAGTGATGGAATTAAGGCTATCGAACAGCAATTTAATTAAATTCTTACTCATCGTAGTTCTTTTTATTCCTAAAGATGGATTTGCGAGAGAAATTGAAGATATTTTCAAGTCAATGACGAGTATAAATGATCCGCTGGGGATGAGAGATCCTTTTCAACCACCACCGATTAGAAGAGCTAAAACGGAAAATGGACAGTCAACAACACCAAAGAGAAATGGGGTTTATACGAATGTCCCAACTCTTGGAAATGTTCCAATTCAGGAAATTATTATTGTTGGGGTAATTATTGGCCCTGAGAGAAGAGCTTTTGTTAAAAAATCAAATACTGATCCTACAACTTATGTTGTAAGGGAAGGGGATAAGCTTGGTGGAAATAATGCTTCAGTGAGGGCAATTCTACCAGGTGGAATTATATTAGTTGAGAAGGTTACTAATATTTATGGTGAGGAAGAATATTTAGAAACGGTTATTCCTTTATCACAATAAAGTTGATAATATTTAGTTAATACTCATTGGAAGAGGTATATATGAAATGGATTTTAGTTTTAATGACACTTTATTCTGCGGTCTTGTTATCACAAGAAGTAGATCCTTCTAAGCTTCAGGGTATTAATTTTATCCAAGAGGGTGAAGTTTCCAAACTTATTATTGACCTTGATAAGAGAACTTTTGCTGAAAGAACTCATATTAAAGAAGATAAACAAATTATTCTCGATCTTAAAAATGTACAAGCTGCTGAAAAACTTCTTAGAGGTATCGATACTTCAGAGTTCTCAGGTAGTGCCGTTTATGTTTCACCATATAAAAAACCAGGTTCTAAAAATGACTTAAGACTGGCAATTCAATTAAGAGAAAATGTTAGATCAATTTTAGAGCAAAAAAATAATAGAATTATCTTAAGTATTGAGAACCGCTTTGGTGTATTTTCTAAGACAAAGCTAAAGAAAGCTGACTCGTCAGAAATTACTGCAGCTGCTGAAAATGAAGATGTAAAAGTTAATATTCCAAAATCAAATAGTATTGAAGATATCCTTGAAAACTTAACTCAATCTGGGGTTAAGAAATATGTTGGTAAAAAGATTTCTATCAATGTTAATCAAGTTCCATATCAAGAAATTTTAAAAATGATCTCAGATACATCTGGGTTTAACATCATTATTGATGATGCCGTTAATGGATTACCTCCTTTAACAATTTCACTTACTAATATTCCTTGGGATCAGGCTTTAGATACAATTCTTAGTTTAGGAGAGTTGGTCGCATTTAAAACAGCTAATATTTTAACAATTAAAACTGCACAACAAGCTAGAGATGAAAGACAAAGAGAGCTTGAAAGTCAAAATGCCAATCGATCTCAAGAGCCTTTAGTAACTAAGATTTTTCCTATTAGTTTTTCGACACCTGATAGTCTTGTCACAATCTTAAATGATTACCTTACTCCAGATAGAGGGGCGATTCAAATTGATACAAGAACGAATAATATCATAGTAAAAGATACGATTGAGGTTATTGAGAGAATGAAGAAAATTATACAAACTCTTGATACAGAAACACCGCAAGTTCTTGTTGAGGCAAAAATTATTGAAGCAAGTGAAAACTATAGTTTTAGAGCGGGGCTTGGACAAGGTGGTTTAAGATTTTCTTACGATCCATTATCTGAAGATGTTGGTTCAGACCAAGGAAGTTTTTCTTTTAGTTCTGCAACGAACTCTAATAATCCAACTTTTATGGGTGCTTCAATCAGTGTATTTAAGCGATTAACAGATTTATCTTTTAACTTAGAGCTTATGGAGTCGGAACAAAAAGGTAGAATTATTTCTTCTCCAAAAATTATTACTCAGAATAATCAAGTAGCAACATTAACTAGTTCAGAGTCTAGAAATATACGATTAGTTAACTTGGTACAAGGTGCAGGTCAAACAGATCAAATCCAATCTTTTAATGCATCTTTATCTTTAACCGTGACTCCAAGAGTAACTAATGATGGTTCTATTTCAATGAATATTAACGTAGCTAAGGATGGATTTCTTCCTGCTACTACACCAGATGCTCCACCTAATACAACATCGAAACAAATTCAAACTAATGTATTAGTGGACAATGGAGCAACAATTGTTATTGGTGGACTTTATCAAACGGACACAAATGAGATTGAGGCGGGGATTCCATTCTTAAAAGACCTTCCACTTGTTGGATGGTTATTTAGAAATGCATATTCCCCGAATAGAACAAGAAGTGAACTTATTGTTTTTATCACACCACGAATTGTAAACCAGGAAGAGGCAGGATTAGTTAATCGAGAAAGTGGCGTAGATATCTAGAATATGGCGAAGAAATATAAAAATTCATCTCTACTTGCAAAGTACAGTTTGCAGTATAAGAGAAAACCAAGATCAAGGGTTTTTGCACCATTAGCGGAGACCTATAGAAAACTTGGTATGTATGATAATGCTTTTAAAGTTTTAAAAGAGGGTATCCGTCATAATCCTTCTTATGTACTAGGTTACATTGTTTTGGCAAATTGCTATTTTGATAAACAAAACTATGAGCTTGCATATAATACATTAAGACCATTTGTTGAAGATAATCTTGAAAACCTAACACTACAAAAACTCTTTGCACAAACTTGTATAAACCTTGGATACTTAGAAGAAGCCTTGCAAACATTTAAGTACTTATTGCTTTTAAACCCAAGAGATGAATATGTAGCTGAACAGGTAAAGCTTCTTGAAGATGATCTCCTTATTAGTGATGACGTAGAAGATTATGTAAGAGAGGAAGTAAAAAGAGAGTCTTTTGAGGATACTGAAGATCAGTGGGTACAAGTTGATTTTAATCGTAGAAGTACGGATACTGATAACGACATTATTGATTCTTGGTCAATGGAAAATCAAAGTGATCCATTAAATAAGTTTAAAAGTGATGTTTCAAAAAATAACTTAGAAGTTAAAGATAATAGTTTAGATGATGAATACTTCCATGAAGACTATGATAATGATGAAGATGACTTCTCAATTGAGTCAGATCCGATAATTACTCACACTTTAGTAGAGCTTTACTGTAAACAGGGGCATTATCAAAAAGCTATTGAGATTCTTGAGTCAATATTAGAGCTCCACCCAAAAGATCAAGCTACTAAAAAGAAATTAAAAGAGCTCAAAGAGCTAGATGAGAAGGTCAGATCGCATAACTTTGTTGGGGCAGAAAGCCAAGAAACAGATAAGGAAAGTGATTCAGAAGAAGAAAAGCTTTTGAATTTAGTTGAAAATAATAAAAAAGAACTTGAGAAGCAATCCCTAAAAATGTTAGAGAATAAACTAAATATTTTTATGGAAAAAATTAAAAGAGTAGCAAAAGAAAAAAGACAAAGTTTCTCATGAAAAAGTTCAAAATTATAAATGGTCCAAACCTCAACCTATTAGGGAAGAGGGAAGCAGTTTATGGAAGTCGCACTCTAGAAGACATCCAAAACTTAACTAAAGCAAAACTCCAAGACAAAAATATCTCAATGGATTGGTTCCAATCTAATATTGAAGGTGAAATTGTTGATGAGATTCAATCTCTTGTGGATTCAGATTATGATGGATTAGTAATTAATCCTGCTGCATATTCCCATACTTCTGTTGCTATTCATGATGCGTTAAAACTCTTAAATATACCAATTGTGGAAGTTCACTTAACTAATGTTTATTCTAGAGAAGAGTTTCGGAGTCAAATGTTGACTGCTAAAGCAGCATCTAAGATAATGTGTGGGCTTAAAGAACATGCATACTATTTAGGAATTATAAGTCTTTTAGAAGAAGAGGAATAAATGAAATATCAAACTACAGATTTTAGAAATGGTTTAAAAATTGAAATTGAAGGTAAACCATTTATTGTTGTAAATTTTGCTCACGTAAATCCTGGTAAAGGTTCAGCGTTTGTTAGAGCAAAAATTAAAAACTTAGAAACAGGGCAGGTTCTTGAAAGAACTTTTAAGGCCGGAGTTGATACTGTAGATGTTCCGAATATGGATGATAGAGAGATGGAGTATACTTACGGTGATATGGATGGATATAATTTCATGGATACAAAAACATTTGAATCGGTCCATCTTACACATGACCAAGTTGGAGATGCAAAGTACTACTTACAAGATGGAATTAAAGTTTCTATTCTCTACTTTAACCATAATCCAATTTCAATTGATCTTCCTAACTTTGTTGAACTAGCAGTTACTGAAACTGATCCAGGTTTAAAAGGTGATACTGCTGGTGGTGGTGGTACTAAAAAAGCAATTATGGAAACTGGTTTACAAGTAAACGTACCTTTATTCATTGAAGAAGGTGAGAAACTTAAAATTGATACAAGAACAGGTGACTACGTAGAAAGAGTAAAGTCTTAGGAAATATTATGAATTTAAATAAAGTAAAAGAATTTATCAAACTAGCTAAAGATGAAGGTGTAAGTGCACTTAAGTATGAAGAGAAAGATTTTAAAATCTCTATTGATTTAGCTCCTAGAGCTGTATCTAGTGTACAAGTAGCACAACCTCAAGTTACAGCAGCACCACAAGTTGCAAAAGCTGCTGATAGTGCAGCTGACGCTGGCTTACATATTGTAAAGTCTCCTTTTGTTGGTACTTTTTATTCTTCTCCAAGTCCTGGCGAACCTACATTTACAAGTGTTGGTAAGAAAGTGGCTAAGGGTGATACTTTATGTATCTTAGAAGCTATGAAGATTATGAATGAGATTGAGTCAGATGTTTCTGGTGAAATCGTAGAGATGTGTGTAGAGAACGAAAGTCTAGTAGAGTTTGGACAACCACTTTTTAAAATAAAGAAGTAACGTGAAAACATTTTCAAAAGTTTTAATAGCCAATAGAGGCGAAATTGCAATTAGAATTCTTAGAAGCTGTAAAGAGCTTGGGATTGATACTGTTAGTGTACATTCAACTGCAGACGAAGATTCGTTGCATGTTAAGTTAGCTGATGAGTCCGTATGTATCGGCCCTCCTAAAGCACCTCTAAGTTATTTAAATATTCCTTCAATCTTATCTGCTGCAGAAATAACAGGAGCTGATGCGATTCATCCAGGATATGGATTTCTATCAGAAAACTCTGATTTTTCTAAGATGTGTGAAGATTGGAAAATAAAGTTTATAGGCCCACATAGAGAGTCTCTTAGAACAATGGGATCAAAAATTGAATCTAAGAAAATTGCTAAAAATGCAGGTGTACCTACACTCGAACCAATTTATATAAATGAATTATCAGATGAAGAAATTCTTACTGAAGTTAAAAAACTAGATCTTCCTGTAATCATCAAGGCATCTGCTGGTGGTGGTGGAAGAGGAATGCGTAAAGTTGATACTCTTGATAATTTGTTTGAAACAATTTCAATTTTAAAAACAGAAGCAAAAGCTGGCTTTGGAGATGATACTCTATTTATTGAAAAATATATTGAGAGACCAAGACATATTGAAGTTCAAATTTTGGCTGATAAGTTTGGAAATGTTATTCATCTAGGTGAAAGAGATTGTACAATTCAAAGACGTTTTCAAAAAATTATTGAAGAAACACCGTCACCTGTTCTTAGTCCGGAAAAAAGAAAAGAAATTTGTGATAGTGCCGTTATGTTAGCTCGTGAAGTAAAGTATGACTCCGCAGGAACTGTAGAGTTCTTATATGACTTGGATACTCAGAAATTTTATTTTATGGAAATGAACACTCGTATTCAGGTTGAACACCCTGTTACTGAAGAATTATGTGGTATTGATTTAATAAAACATCAAATCTTAGTAGCTGCAGGTAATAAGCTAGAACTTGAGCAAAAAGATATAAAGTTTAATGGTCATGTAATGGAATTCAGAATTAATGCTGAAAACCCTAATACTGGAATGCCATCACCTGGTCTAATTACCCATTATCACAGACCTGGAGGTATGGGAATTAGAGTAGATGACTATATTTATACAGGATACCAAGTACCACCTCATTATGATTCTATGATTTCTAAAATTATCGTCAAGGCCGAAAATAGAGCAGAATGTTTAAATAGATCTAAGCGTGCTTTAGAGGAAACAGTTGTTGGTGGAATCGCGACAAATATTGAGCTTCACCAAAAAATACTGAAAAACTCAAGCTTTGTGGAAAATGATTACAGTACGAATTTTTTAGCCCAAAAAATGTTATAATTATCAGTAGTTAGATAACATTTGGGGTATGAATTGCAGGACGCGATTAAGTTATATAATTCAAAGAATTATAATGAAGCTTTGGAGGAGTTTAAAAAACTTCGAACAAGTAATCCACAAGATTTAGAAATTCAAAAATATTTATTTCAATGTGCTAAGAATCTAAAAATCAAAGAAGTAGAAAGCTACTTTAATGATTATATCGATTTACTTTTTAACGCTCAAAAATATTCTGAGCTTACAAGTTTTATCGAAGCTTATGAATACAAGATACTATTAAAGAATAAGATTTTTTACATTCAATCTTTGTTTAAAAATGGTGATGTAAAAAAATCTCATAATTTGTATTTAAAATTTCTAGAAAAATACCTAGAACAAAAGAATTATGTTGCCGTTAATTCATTACTTAAAATTGAAAAAGAGATTATTAAATATCACCCAAAAGTTGAACTAGTTAAATTAATTTATTGGTCAGATTTAAAATATGATGAAGAGCGAATAAAGTTTTTAGATGAACTTGAAGAACAATATACTAAAAATTGGAAAGCTTTCAGAGATTTTAAAATTGATAAAAATAACTTTATTGCAAAAATTATAGAAATTTTAAATGTTGATTGTGAAGAAGTTGCAGAACTTTTTATACGTGTTAAGTATCTTGAGTTAAAGTATGAAGTACGTAAGCCTGGTAAGCAAGATGTCTTAGAGTATCTTATTCTAAATCTAGATAATGTTATCAGACAGTCTTACATTATAAATTACCTAGATGATGAAACTAAGTCTCTATATGTTGACTTGGTTCAGTCTAAACAACTTGATATGACAACAAAAAGAAATTTAGCTCCGGGCTTTTTTGAATTTGAAAAAAGTAAAATTGTTGTCACTCCAAATACATTTGAAGATGAAATTAGTGAGGTCTTGAAGTTTGATCAGTTGCCAACACATGTAGAGCCAATGGAGAAAGAAGAAAAAATCCAGACTTATAAATTATCAAAGTCTGAACAAGAAATAATAAAAAAGATTGAGAATGACGAGTATGAAAATATTGAAAGTTTCATCGTTGTATTAATTGAGAATTCATTTTTAAGAGCAGCAGAGTTACTTGCTAAGAAGATTCAAAATGATGAGCTCAAAGTTTATTATTTAGGTGAGATATATTTAAAGTTACAAGAGTGGTCTACTCTTATTGATCATTGCTTCTCATACTATGAGAATGCTTCTGTTAGTTTGATTAAAAATCTAAATTATTTTTTAGGAATTGCTTTTTTAGAAAAGAATGAAAGTAATAGAGCATTAAAGTATTTAAACAAAGTAATTGTAGAGGATCCAAACTTTAGGTCAATTAGAGAAAAGGTAGAAATTGCGAAGAGTAAATAAGGTTGTATTAATATTCTTTATTTTTACTATCGCAGTATTTTACAGCGTCCTTGAAGTATTGCAGTCTGACTTTCTTGGTAATAATGCATCTAAAGCAATAAATAAAGCTTTAGTTTCAAAGTATGGTGTTTCTGTAAACTTCCAAAAAGTTAAGTTTCAGCTATTTCCACCTGGTATTGAGCTTAGAAATGTAAGAGTCGATGATACAAAAAACAACGAGTTTTTATTTCTTACAAGTAAAATTGGTGCTTATTTTGATATTCGCGATATCTTTCTAGAAAAACCTACAATTAGTGAGATACTGATTTTTGATGGGCATCTAAAGTTAAATATTAAGAAATCGAAAGAAAAAGAAAATGAGAGCACTGAGGAAACTAAACTTGAGACTGTTAAAGTAACTGAATACATAAAATTACTTGAAGATAAACTTCCAATAGACTTTAAGAAAATAAACTTCAACCAGAGTAGCTTAGATATTAATAACTCGACAATCGATCTTCGTAAATTGCTAGTTCGAAAAAGAAAAGACAATGTTAAGGTTAAGCTGACTTCATACAATCTCGATCTGACAAGTATTCATGAGAAGATTCCAAAGTTAGATACTATAACATTGGACTTAGTGATTGATGATAATGAGATTGATATTAAGAGTTCGACTATTCAAAAAGATGTTAATACTTTGGAGCTAAGTGGTGAGTTTGAAAATAATCTAACTAAAGTAACTGGGAAGGGAAGTTTAAGGCTACAAGGTGAGCTCTCTGAAATTAAAAAGTATGTTGATCTAAGTAAAATTGGAGACCTTACTTATGGAATTATCGATGCCAAGGCCGTATTTGATGTAAAAGATAATAAACCTCAATTTTCAACTGAGCTAAGTGTAAATGATTTTAAAACAGATTTTTGTTATGGTGATAAATTAGTCTTAGCTGTGAGTGCAGATCTTGAACAGGTAATATTCAAAAAATTTAATTTGCAAGCAAACAAACAGCGTATCAACTTACTACAACCTTTTGAGTTCTTTAATTTTAAATCCAAAAAATTTGTAGAGGAAGATGTTATTGTTGAAGTTAACCAATTAAAACTGGATAACGCACTTTCTTATTTGAAAGACAGCCTTTCGATACTAAAAGGAAAACTTACTGGAAAACTTAGATTCACATTATTAGAAAAAAGTTTTCATTTCTTTATTGAAGAGGAAATGCAAGTTAATGATTTGTATCTTGGTGAAAAAGAAAAACCAATACTCTCAATTGAGAATGGTATCTTAAAGGATACCGAATTCTCTGTTGTAGAAGGTGTTTTTAAGATGAATGCGAGTGTAGAGCTACCTAATAGTAATATTGTTGCTCAAGGCGAAATTAAAAAAGGTGATGTTAATTTCTCAGTTAAAAACGCAAATATCGATTTTAAAGACTTTGGTAAGTTTGCTGGGTTTACCCTGTTAGGTAGCGGAATGCTTGATCTAAATGTATATAAGAACAAAGAGGATCATACATTAATTGAATTAGTTCCAGAACTTGAAGGATTCTCTTTTGAAAACTATCAGCTTGGATCTACAAAAGGAAAAATTTATTTTAATCTTAGTGAATCTGAGATTGCAGTTAAAGATCTAGTTGCAAAGCAAGGAAAAGCGAACCTTACCGGGGGAGCTGTTTTAAACTATGGCAATGGAGATGTAAGTGCAAGTGCTCAAGTTGATACTAAGAGATATGTAGATATTAAAAAAATACTTAATCCTCTTTTAAGTCCTCTAGACTTTATACCTGAAGATGTATTTGGTGATTGGCTATTAAAGGCCAACGTATCTGGAAAAATGGATCTTGATAACCTCGTTGTCGATGTGAATTTTCTTGGTAAGAATAATTATGTATATGACGAAAGTTTTGAGCGAATTGGGTTTGACCTTAGCTTAGTTAATCAAGTTCTTAACCTTAAAAATATCAAGGCATCAAAATCAAATGGTAGTCTTCTTGGAGAATACTCTTTTAATTTGAAAACTCAAAAAATGCTTTATGATTTGCGCTTTGCGAATATTCCAATCAGAGATATTAACTGGATTGATAGGTCACCTCTAGAGTTAGATGCTGAAATAAATGGAACGCTTAAAGGTGAAAACTTTAATAAGTCGAATACAATTAATGCTGAAATAGTTCTAGATAAAACTTATGTTTCTACCAGGCGTGTAAAGGACTCTAAGTTTATTTTTAATATGAGTGATAAGATATATAAGTTTGATGCAAGTTTATTTGGTGATGAGATTTCCTTTGAAGGAAAACTTTATGATGATAAAGAAAAAACTTCTGAAATGGCTTTGAAATTAGATACCAATGATATTCCTTTGTACCTCTCTATTTTAAAATTTGTGGATAAAAGTACATTGAATATGACAGGTGAAGTTAAATTAAACTCGAGTTTAAATTTCCCAGGAACAGATTATACAAACTCTAACTTCAAACTAATGTTGGAAAAATTTGTATTTAAAAAAGAAAGTGTTGATATCGATTATAAATATAATCGAGAGCTGCCTCAGTTCATTATTGATAATGGTTTAGTAAAAAATTGGGACCTTGAAATTGAAGGTCGTAAATTTTATTTAATTTCTAAGGGGAGCGGAAATTTGACTGGCCAATATACTATTAATAATGACTTTAAAGTAGATGCGTCTATTTTAGAAACTTTAAATAAAATTATTTCAAAGGCCAATGGAACTTTACGTGGTAAAGTTAAGTTTTTTGATAAATCCAATAGACCTGACTATGAAGCGACATTAATAAGTAATAACCTATCAATATCGACTTCTTATTTGCCTACAGAGATTAAAGATACAAAATTACAACTTGAATACAAGAAAAACAAAATATTGGTAAAAAGAATAAGAGCTGGGTTATCGGCTGGATATGTTGATATAAGTGGTGATGTTAATATAGGTAATATCATTCCAGAATTAAACTTAAAAATGTTAGTCAATGAAGCTGGTATTCCTATCCTAGGTAAGTCAAGCTTGGTTGTCTCTGCTGATACTAATTTAGTTGGGAAGAAACCACCTTATACTCTTTCTGGTGATGTTGTTATAAATAAACTATTAATAGTAAATGATATTCAAGACTTCACATCTGGTGAAAGTGCGATTCTAAAAAAAGAATATGAGTATTTACCACAACAAAATAAAGAGGTGTTTAGTAATTATTTAGCACTTAATCTTAATATTGATACAAAAGAGCCAATGTATCTTTCCAACTCTTTTGCAGATGTTGGTATGATTGGTGATCTTCAACTGTTGGGTGGTGAGAATGATCCTAAACTTGTTGGTAGCTTGTCTTTAGCACCGAGAACGAATAAAATTACCTTTAAAAATATTGATTACTTATTAAATAAAGGAAATGTGTACTTTTACTCTCAAAATAAAATATCAAATCCAGAGATTGATTTCATTGCTGAAAGTGCAATCAATGATTATAAAGTTAATGTTAAAGTATATGGTCCAGTTAGTGATTTTAAATTAGATTTAACTTCAACACCTGCTCTGGCACAAGAAGATATTCTATCTTTAATTGCCTTTGGATATACTAAGGATTTATCAGCTAATTTATCAGATGCTGAAAGAGAATCAATGACTCAAGCTGGAGTTGGATCCATACTGTTTGATAGTTTTAAGATTAATGAAACATTAAAGTCTGAATTTGGACTACAGGTAAACTTAGGAACTCAAATACAGCAAGATGAGACAAGTCTCTTAAATCAGAGAAACTCAGATGGAACTAGAGTACGTTCAGCAACTACAATCGAAGTAAAGAAAAAGCTAAATGATGCCATGAACCTTTCAGTTTCTAGTACTGTGGGGGGAAGTGCAGGCCAAAAGCAATCAATGAATTTAAATTATAATATTAACAATAAAGTATCAGTCGAAGGGGTTTATGAAACGAGAACGGCACCAGAAGGTGAAGAAGCAATTATAAATGATACCTCATTTGGTGCAGACGTTAAAGTAAGGTGGTCGTTTAAATGAAGACCCTTATTTTATCTCTCATACTTTTAACTTCTACAGCATGGTCATTTGTGATTAATGATTTGGATGTAAACTGTAGTGGTAGTGTAGATTGTAGTATTGTAGAAACTTCATTTAAGTCTCTAAGAAGAAAATATACTGGTGTAGAGCATTTTCAAAAAACAATAAAGCTCTATGTTTTAAATAAAGGTGTTAATTATTTTAATTATCAGGTTGTAAAAAGAGAAAATTTAAACCGCTTGATTATTAACTTAGAACTTAAAAAAGAAGTTGGTGATATCATTATAAAAAATGCTGATGATATTGATATTCCAACTGTCTTGCCTATCGCAATTGGTGATTATGAGAATCAACAAAAGATTGAAAATACTGCAAGCTTATTACAATCAGTAGCAGTCTCCAGAGGCTATTCTAGTGCATACGTTAAGACAAAAAGAAGGCTAGAAGATAACGAAGTTGTTCTTGAATTTACAATAAAGAAAGGCAAGCCAACTCGATTAGACCGCTTTGATGTTGTTTCTAAGTCAGCTTTTTTGAGAACAATGATGTCCAATAGTTTAAAGCAGTATGTAAATAAAAATTTTGATATTCAAGAAATTAAAAACAAGGTTGAAGAGCTTAAACAGTTATTTATTATTTATGGCTATTATCTGGTTGATTTGGAAGTAATTTCAGAAAAAGTTGGAAGTCATAAAATGTTTATTAAAGTTGTTATTAATAATACTCAGCTTTTTAACTTTCACTTTATAAAGAAGTCTGAAATTTTTAATAAAAAAGAACTTAAAGACCAACTTAAGGAAATGATCGTAAGTTATAAACGACCGCTAACAGTTGAAAATATAAAGGAGAAGGTAAGAACTTTATATGCCAAATATGGTTATGATAATTTGGATCTAGCAATTAAGGAATTAAAGTATAAAAATATTAATAAAGATAATGTAACACTATATCGTATTAAATATGACATTAATAAGAGAAGAGAAATTGGTGAAATTCAGTTTAGAGGTGTAACCCCTCAATCAGAAAAGAAGTTAAGGCGACTTTTTTATGAAAATGCACCTAGTGTTGTAAAAAGTGGTTATTATGAACCACAATACGTAAACTCTTTTAAGGAACTTGTTAAAGATTACTATATTAAGAAAGGTTACCTAGGTGTCTTTGTAGAATCACCAAAGTTTAACTATAAAGATGAAAGTATTATTATTTCTTATCGTGTTAAAGAAGGTATTCGCTCGATTGTTGATGGAATAACTTTCACTGGAATCCCTCAGAATATAAGTGATGAAATTAAAAAAGAGTTACAAACAAAGTCGAAAAAACCTTTTGATCCAACAATTTTTAAGCAAGATATTGAAACAGTTGAAAACTTCCTATTTGATCAAGGCTTTTATAATGCTGAAATACTTAATAAGAATGCTTCTAATATAGTTGATTATCGAAAAGATTCATCAACTGTTAATATCAAGTTTGAAATATCTCTTAATAAGAGACTATATGTTGATAAAATAATCATTGTTGGGAATAGAAAGACTCGCTCTAAATTGATTCGTAGAGAAATTTCAATTAAAGAAAGTGATATTATCACCAAACAAAAGATCCAAGAGTCTCAAACAAATCTACTTGGTTTGGGTTTATTTAGTAATGTTGTTATAAAGCCTGTACAAAATATTAATAATTATGCAGATATTCTAATCATTGTTCGTGAGAAAAACTTTGGATTAATTGAAGTTGCCCCAGGGGTAAGAACAGATATTGGTTTTAAAGTATCAACAGATGTTTCTTATAATAATATTGATGGTCTAAATAAAAGACTTTCGTTTAAGGGACAAGTAAACCAAAGATTTAATTTAAACTCATTAGATGATCAGAGAAGAGAGAACTCAAACTCACTGATTGAATATAATCTTATTGCTAATTACTCAGAGAATTATTTATTTGATTCTGATGTTCGCTTTTCAACCTCTTTGTCGAGATCTCGTCAGAGGTTCTTTTCTTTTGATGCAGATATTTCAAGGGTAAATTTTACATTCTCTTATGCTTTTACAAAGTGGTTCTCTTCTTCCATTAGATATCAGTTTGAAACAATTGAACAATTTGAGGCCACCCAAGAAATTGATGAGGGGACATTTCAGATTGGTTCATTAACTCCTGCTATCACTTTAGATTTTAGAGATAATAGAATTAACCCAACTAAGGGTGCGTGGTTTAACCTATCTTATGAAGCGGCTAATCCAAGTTTCTTTTCACAGAGTAATGATGAGTTGATTATTAATTACTTTAAGCTGGTTTCAAGAAATAGATTTTACATGCCAATTACAAATGGGGTACTTGCGGTATCTGTCGCTGCTGGACTGCAGCAAAACATGGCTAGAGACAAAAGAACCCTTGAAGATGGCAGCATTGAAACCGAGGGGTTCATTCCAAACATTAAAGTATTTCGCTTAAATGGTGTAGATATAGTTAGAGGTTATGAAGATAATGAGATTAATATGATCAAGACTGGCGAGGATATAAGTGAGGCCAGAGTAGATAATAGAGCATATATGGCCGTATTAAAGGTTGAGCCTCGATTTTTTATCAATGATTCCAGTATGTTTGGTGTATTCTATGATGCCGGACGAGTATTTGTCGGAGATTATGACACATCGGATCTTAAAAGTAGTGTTGGATTCACATTTAAGTACTTAACCCCAGTTGGTACTCTAGACTTTGACTATGGTATAAAACTCTTGAGAAAGAATGACGATGGTGATAAATTTGACAGCCCTGGCAGGCTGCATGTTTCAATTGGATTCTTTTAATCCCCGTTAAAAAGAATCAAAATCAGTTTGTCATGTAAGTTAATTTATTGACAGTTTTACTGTTAAGGCGCTATACGTTAGCGAAAATTTTTATTTAGAAGGAATGTGTTATGTATAAACAGAAATCTTTTACTGCTACAAAAGATAATATCGACCGTAAATGGTGGGTTGTTGATGCTTCTGATTTAGTTGTTGGTAGATTAGCTACTGAAGTTGCAACTCTATTAAGAGGAAAGCATAAGCCAACATTTACTCCAAACCAAGAATGTGGTGACTTTGTTGTTATTACTAATGCTGATAAAGTTAAATTCACTGGAAATAAACTAAGTGATAAAAACTACTACAGATATTCTGGATTCATTGGTGGATTAAAATCAAGAACTGCTGGTGAATTACTTGCTAATAAGCCAGAGCAAATTGTTATGGAAGCTGTTAAGGGTATGTTGCCAAAAACTTCTTTAGGAAGAAAGCAACTTACTAAATTAAGAGTTTTCGCAGGTGAGACTCATGAACATGAAGCTCAGAAACCTGAAAAATATGAGATTAAAGGTTAAGAAAGGGAATAATTATGGCTAAAGGTAAATCTTATTTAGGACATGCTGTAGGAAGAAGAAAGAGTTCAATTGCTAGAGTTTATTTAGCAGATGGATCTGGAAAGATTACAGTTAATAAAAGACCACTTGATAATTACTTTCCAAAAGCGACTTCAAGATACGTTGTTGAGCAAGCTTTTAATTTATTAGGTGTTTCTGATAAGTATGATGTAAATATCAATGTTAAGGGTGGTGGAACTACTGGTCAAGCTGGTGCTATTAGACTGGGAATTTCAAGAATTTTAGCTTCTTTAAATCCAACTGATCGTGGAACTTTAAAGAAAGCTGGTTTCCTTACTCGTGACGCTAGAAAAGTTGAAAGAAAGAAATACGGATTGCGTGGAGCAAGAAGATCTTTCCAATTCTCAAAAAGATAATTATTTTAAAAATACATCTTTTGTTGAAAAGCTCACCTTTATGGTGGGCTTTTTTTATTGTAAATATATCAAATGCAAAAAGAAACTTTAGAAATTAAAGGTGCCAGTACTAACAATCTAAAAAATGTAGATTTGGAAATTCCTTTAAATAAAATAACCTGCTTTGCTGGTGTTAGTGGTTCAGGCAAGACCTCTCTGGCATTTCATACTCTTTATACTGAATCTAAGAGAAGGTTTCTTAACTCTTTTCCTACATACTTAAAGTTCTTTTCAGAAAGACCAGCACCAGTAGACGTTGAATCCATAACTCCAGTACTACCAGTTTTTGGACTTCCTCAGATCAACCCAATCATAGGTACAAGAGCGACTGTTGCTGATGTGATGCATGTAACTGAACTTGTGCAAAACTTATTTTATAATCATTCACATGAGTATTGTCCTAAGCATAATATAGAGTTGAGCTATAGTTCAGTACAAGACTCTCTTGAAAAGTTTTTAGTCGATAAAGAGGGTGAGAGATTTCATGTATTTATAACTAAGCATAACTTTTTAACCTACTATAAAGAAACACCATTTCCCTCACGAAGTTTTTCACATGGAATTGAAACATTTAACGAAGACCATCCATATTGGGAAGTCGCAAGATTCAAGCGAGATAAGCTTGAAAAGATCTCTGATCAGTTAAATGATTACTTAATTAAAGGAATAGAAGTATATATTGCTGAGTCAAAAAGTGAAGAAATCCATAAACTATATCATCATGTGGAGAAAAGTTGTCCTAAGGGAGATCATGTTGGGACTGAGGTGCTAAGTCCAGCCTACTTTACACCTTATAATGCAATCGGCGCTTGTAGTAAGTGTAATGGGTTTGGAGCTAATCTTGAGTATGACGAAAAAAAGCTTTGTGATGAAGAGTTAAGTGTAGAAGAAGCTGGTGTTAAAATCTTAGAGTATAAGAGATTTGAGGGCTACTATGATGATCTATATTGGGCCTTAAAAGATCAAAAGGTTGCCACAGATAAGCCAATCAAAAACTTACCAAAGAAATTTTGGAAGGTACTTTATGAGGGACATAAAAACTGGGTAGGCCTTGAATATATTTTTAGTTATTTAGAATCAAAGAAATATAAACCAAATGTAAGAATCTTTATTCGTGGTATCCAAAAAGAAGTTCCTTGTGATGTTTGTCGTGGAACTCGACTCAATACCCTGGTTGAAAATTATAAAATAAGTAATAAGACCGAAAATTATTTCTCAGTTTTAAAAGAGGATATCTCTGGACTAAGAGATTTTATAAAAAGCATAAAGACTGCTAGTAAACGAGATGATTTTAAGAAAACAATAGCAAAGCTAGAGAAAATTTTAGATTGTGCAATTGGGATTGGGATTGGGCATCTAGATTTATTTAGAAAGGCAAAAACTGTTTCAGCAGGTGAATATCAAAGATTATTATTATTAAAGTATCTCTCTTATGAGGGAACCGGAGCTCTTTTTGTTTTTGATGAGCCAAGTCTCGGACTTAACGATGAAGAAAAACAAAAGCTATTAGATGGCTTTAAAGACTTAATTGCACAAGGGAATACAATTCTAATTATTGATCACTCAAAGTTTTTCCATAAAAATTCTGATCACTTTGTTTGGGTCGGTCCTGGAGCAGGGAAGTATGGTGGTGAAATACTTTATAGTGGTTCGTTTAAAAAATATAAGCCGGTTGTTGAAAACAAAACGAAGCTAAAAGCTCCAACTCCTAGTAAAAATAGAAAATACATAACAGTAAAAAAGCCAGAAGTTTACGGGAAAACTTTTAAAGATTTTAAACTTCCAATAGGTGAAATATCTTGGGTAACAGGTAAGAGTGGCTCAGGAAAGTCAGCTAGTTTAATAAATGTCCTGGCCAACAAATTACACTATGATGTTTACGGAGATTACCTGAACATCACTAGAGGAAATGCTGAGAAGATAGACATCGCAGCTGACTTTGAAGAAGTCATCATCATAGATGCAAATTTAAATCGTTATTCCTCACGTTCAACATTTGGTACAATGACTGAGCTCTTCAGTATCGTTAGAAAACACTTTTTAAAAACTCCAATCGCTCAATCAATGTCTTTAAAGGATGGACACCTTTCTTCTAACTCTCAATTGGGCCAGTGTCCAAAGTGTGAGGGGAAGGGGTTTCTTTCTGTAGAAATGCAGTTCCTTGAAGATATTACTTTGGAGTGTGAAGATTGTAAGGGGCTCAAGCTTAAACCAATCTATGCCAGCTTAAGTGATGGGAAGTTTACAGTTCATGAAGCTTATTCAAAACCAGTTCATGAGATATTAGATCATATAAAACTCACTCCTAAGTTTGCACGTATTTATGACTTCCTAAAATTGTTGAAACTAGATTACTTATCACTAGACCGTGAAGTAATGTCACTTTCTGGTGGTGAGAGACAAAGACTTTATCTATTATCTAAAATTCAAAAAGATATAAGTAACTCAATTCTTTTCTTTGAAAATTTGTCTTTTGGTCTTAGTGAGTTTGAGCTTTATAGTGTAGGCTCCTTATTACAGGAACTTAGCTCTAAGGGGAATACTATTATCGTACTAGATCAAGATCCCTTTTTTGAAAGAATAGCCCAGAATATTTTAAAATTTAATTAAAGTAAAAAGCTCAAGAATTAGAAAGATTTAGCCGATTAATTCACTAGAGAATGGAGTGAATCATGGCTAAGTTGCTGCTTTTATTATGTCTTACCGTAATTTCAAATACTTTAGTATTTGCGACAACCTTTGTACCTTTAACTATCAAAAAACAAATTGAAGATTCAGACGGTGTTGTTGTTGGAGAGATTCTTAATATAAGTTCGTACCAAAAAGAAAATGGTCAAATCTATTCAAGAGCTTTTATAAAAGCAGAAAAATGGATTGGAGCCAAGGTAGAAAACGATCATATTGAAATTAGCTTTCCTGGTGGAAAGTTAAATGGAAGAGTTTTTAAAGTTTTTGGTGCACCTCAATTTGAGAATGGTGAAAAAGTTGTTTTATTTACAAGGAATATAAATAACCAATCATTTGTAAATAACCTTGGTCTTGGAAAATTCTCAATTAAAAATCTTGGAAAAACACAAATTATGGTGAATCAAATTTTTCCAAACTTACCTGAAGTAGGACAAATGGATTTAGATGCATTTGTAAAACTTACTCAAAGTATAAAAAGTAAGAAGTTCTCTGAAAGGTTTAAAAATAAATACGAGAGGAATATAGAAAAGACCACTATGATTAGGTCACCTAAACGTGTTGAAAGAAAAATTGCTTCTATTGAGAAAAAAGAAAAAAATGAAATTGCAGATTATTGGCTAGTGATTGTTCTAGGTTTAATAAGTGTTGGTTACTCATTAGTTAGGAGAAAATCAGAGCAATGAAAATAACTCTTTTATTTCTCATATTAACACAAGCAACATGGGCCTATGTTTTTACAAGAACTGCTAGTGGGGCTAAATTAAAGTGGAACATTAGAACAAATACTGTCCCATTAGTAATGAATGCGAGTAATAATCAAGGTCTTAATGAATCAAGTGTACAAGCAATATTTGAAGACTCCATTTCACAGTGGACTGATATTGACTCAATTGGCATCACTAGCTCTAGTGGAAGTATCTCTCAATTAAATAACGCTCAAAATAGAATGTATTTTTCTAGTGACTCATCAATGTTTGGAACTGGTGTTCTTGCTGTCACGGCAATTAACTATGATGAAGTTAGTGGTAATATATTTAATGCAGATATTCTTATAAATGATACGGGCTTTTTTAGTAGCTTTACACTTAATGCATCAAATTCAACGAATAATAATCCATATCTTGGTGATGTTATTTCTCATGAGGTTGGCCATTTTCTTGGAATGAATCACTCTGAAGTTGTTGGTTCAACCATGGTTTATAATGTTTTTAAAGGTCAGTATACAATTGAACATGATGATATAACAGGGCTTGAAGACTTATATGGTACGAATTCGGATTATTATAGCTCGTTAAGTGGTCGTGTCGTAGGGGAGGATGGTGTTCCTGTATTTGGTGCACATGTTCAGTTAATGCTTGAAGGAAAAGTATATAGTGCTCAATTTACAGATGAGGACGGTAACTTTGATTTTAAAGTTAATAGGACTGAAGGTCTTAAAATTTTCGTAAGTCCAATGAAATCTGGTAGTAATATTTCAGAGTACTTTAGAAATGTGCGTTCAAATTTTTGTAATGGAAAAAGTTTTCAACCGGCCTTTTTTTCGACCTGTGATAAAAGAGATACTGGAGTGGCACAAAGAATTTCAGCAGATCCATATATTACTGGTTCAAGAGTAAATTACTTAGGGGATTTAACTGTAAGGTGTTCAACACCAGTAGATCCAGAGTACCTAAGAACTAAGTTTTCTTCGGATTTAGAAGATGAATTTACAGCATTCGATTATTCTGAGAGTAGAAAGAATCATGGTGGATTTACGGGTTATTTTTCAGCAAGCCAAGTAGCTCTTGGCTCATCTAGTACTCCAGACCTATTAAATTTAGACCTTTCTAATTATGATGTTGCTGGTAATGGAGTTCAATTAAGATTACGTTCATATACTACTCAACTTGGTAGTGCTATGGGAATTAATCTTGGTTATAAACAAGAAAGTGCTGGTTCTTTTACAACTGTGAGTCCAAGCTTGGATTCAATTGGAAAGTATAATACAGAACAATATGTCGTTATTCCGCTATCAACTACAACTGCAGACAATGTATTTAAATTAAAAGTAACCCCATTTACCTTTAGCTCAACTGATAAGAGTGAGATTTTTGGAAATAGTGAGGTACTAAGTAATGCAAATAATATTTATTATCTTGAATTTGAAATTTATGATCCGTATGTAGATAACTCTATAGTACAGGTATTTCATGATTACCCATACGAAGATAATGCAGCATGCCTCGAAGGAGATGTTGGTACCACCTCTAAGGCTTATAGAACTTTAGCGAGTACTCAGCTTGAAAACCCTGAGCAACAAGGCTTTGCCTGTGGGACAGTTGACTTTGATAGTCATGATGATGGATCTAATGGCCCATTTTCTTTATTTGTGGGACTTTGCCTAGTTCTTATGTTGGGTTTTATCAGAGAAAAACTAAATGATTTTTTTGTCTAAATAGTCCTTTTTTTATAAGATATTAGAAAATTGACCAAGGATAGGTATGAAGTTTGTTTTCTTAATCTTAGTAATTTTGTCAGCTAATTCAATCAGTGCACAAAACCTTTTAAAAGAAAGAATCTGGAAAATCTCAGATCGTAAACGTTCAATCTTTTTTGATAAGGGTGTTTTTCATTCTGATTTAAAAGCAAGTAATCAAATGCTTCAAGGAGTGAGAAACTCATATGTTTCTGCTCGTGGGTATGAAAGAGTTGTATTTGATTTTGCTTCTCAAAATCCTCCAAAAGTTTATGGGTACATTTCTGAAGATAATAAAATCTATATTGATTTTTTTAATACTGTTTTAGAAAAAGCAATTGAGCCAGTTAGTGGTGTTAAGTATGTAAAAGGAATTAATTTTTATAATATTGATAGTGATGGTCTCTCTGCAGAGATCACATTTAAATCAAAAGTTAGTGTTGATATTTTTTATCTAAGCAATCCAGGAAGAATTGTTATAGATATTAAAAAGTGAGTTTGAAAAATGAATGCAAAAAATAGTGAAGCAAATATAAAGTTAAATTCAGAGGTAGAACAAATTCAAGAACTACCAACTGAAGTTGTAGTTATTCCAATAGTGAATAGTCCTATCTTTCCAGGAATGATTGCTCCAATTATTCTTGGGGAGGATAAGTATACTCCAGAACTTGATCAGCAAGTTCAAAAAACTGGATATGTGTCTTTGAACTTAGTGAAGTTTAAAGAAGTTCAAAGCTTTATTGATGACGAAGATGATCCAGAGATTAGTGATGTAAGTGACTATGAAATGGAGGCCTATGATCCCGACCTGCGTGACCTTACTCCAAAAGATATTTATAAGGTAGGTGTTATTTGTAAGGTTGTTAAAAAACTTAAATTACCAGACGGTTCGGTGAACTTACTTGTTCATGGTTTAAAAAGATACCGCATTGAAACCTTTGTTCAAGAATCACCATTATTAATTGTAAAGTCTGAGATATTTGATGACATACATGAGGCTGATGAAGAGCTAGATGCTTATACTCGTTCAGTCATTAACCAAGTAAAAAAACTAAGTGAAATAAATCCTTACTTTAATGAGGAGATGAAATTAGCAATGCTTAATTCTCCAAGTCCAGGATCACTTGCAGATCTAGTTGCATTTGCACTTTCACTAGATGTTCCTGAAGCTCAAGACTTTTTAGAAACACTTGTAGTTAAAAAGAGATTTGCAAAACTCTTAGTTTATTTAAAAAGAGAAAAAGATGTAGCTGATATTCAGAAGAAAATTACAGATGAAGTTAATGATAAAGTTAATAAGTATCAAAGAGAATATTTTCTTCGTGAACAACTTAAAGTAATACGTTCTGAACTAGGCATGGATGAAGATGAAAAATCAAAGGATCTAAGTAAGTTTAGAGAATTGATTGAAGAGTGTAAAATGCCTGAGGATGCAGAAAAAGCAGCATTAGAGGAACTTGATCGTTTAGAGTCAATTCCAGATTCTTCTCCAGAGTATAACGTAACAAGAACTTATCTTAATTGGATGACACAACTACCTTGGAATGATTCATCTAAAGATAATACAGATATAGTTTCAGCAAAAAAGGTTTTAGAAAAAGACCACTACGGTCTTGAAAAAGCTAAGCAAAGAATTTTAGAGTTCTTAGCTGTAAGAGCTTTGAAGCCGGAGTATGATGGAACAATTCTTTGTTTAGCAGGACCTCCTGGTGTTGGTAAAACTTCACTTGGGCATAGTATTGCTGATGCCCTTGGAAGAAAGTTTTATCGCTTTAGTCTTGGTGGAATGAGGGATGAGGCCGAGATTAAAGGTCATAGAAGAACTTATGTTGGTGCTATGCCAGGTAAATTAATTCAAGCTCTAAAAAGAGTAGAAGTAAATAACCCTGTTATTATGCTGGATGAGATTGATAAGTTAGGAAGAAGCTTTCAGGGCGATCCTGCCAGTGCTCTCTTAGAAGTTTTAGATCCAGAACAAAATAGAACATTTATTGATAATTATTTAGATGTTCCTTTTGATTTATCAAAAGTTTTATTTATCGCGACGGCAAACTACGTTGGTGAAATTCCTGAGGCCTTATTAGATAGAATGGAGCTCATTGAATTAAGTGGTTATACTATGGAAGAGAAACTTAGTATTGCTACTAAGTGGGTAATTCCTAAGCAATTAAAAAAACATGGTTTAACAACAAAAGACTTCACTCTTACTAAGACTACTTTAAAATCACTAATTCATGATTACTCTCGTGAACCAGGTGTGAGAAGAATGGAACAGTTTATAGCTAAACTTTGTCGTCATGCTGCTTTTGAAAAAGTATCTTCTAAAGGTAAGAAAGCGAAAAAGTTTTCACCAACTCCTAAAGCTCTAGAGGATATCTTAGGGCCTAAGCGTTTTCAAAGTGAAGTGGCTCAAAAACCCCTAAACCCAGGTGTTGTAACAGGACTTGCATGGACAGCATATGGTGGAGAAATTTTATTTGTAGAAACTTTAACTCTAGAAGGAAAAGGTTATAAGTTAACTGGTCAACTTGGCGATGTCATGGGTGAGTCAGCTAATCTTGCATACAGCTATGTAAAAAGTTTATTACAAAGAGAGTTGAAAGAAGCTAAAGGAAAAACAGTTAGAAGAAAAACTAAAACGAGCAGTGATAAAACTGCAGAGGAAGTGAAAGAGTCTTTAGACTTCCTAGCTAATCATGAAGTACATCTTCACTTACCAGCTGGAGCTACTCCAAAAGATGGGCCAAGTGCAGGTATTACAATGGCATTAGCTTTATATAGTTTAGCAAAAAATAAAAAGGTTCGTGGTCAAGTTGCTATGACTGGAGAGTTGAGCTTAACGGGTAAAGTTCTTCCAGTTGGTGGAATTAAAGAAAAAGTTTTAGCTGCAAAAAGAGCTGGAATTAAAGAAATAATTTTACCAAAGCAAAATGAAAAAGATCTATCTGAAGTTCCTGATCGTCACCGCAAAGGATTAAAGTTCTATCCTGTAGAACACTTTAATGAAGTTTTAAAAATAGCATTAAGAGTATAAAAAAAGCCTCCAATTTGGAGGCTTTTTTTTATTTGAAAATTTAAAATAAAATTAAAATTCTTCTGAATCGTATTCTTCAAGTGGAGCGTGGATAACTTTATCAGCAGCAATCTCTCTTAAAGCAGTTACGATTTCTTTATTCTTACTTTTTACTAAATTATCAGCACCTTCTCTAAGTTGCTTTACCCTTTTAGCTGTTAAGTGAACTAGTTCGTATCTATTTTCAACTTTTTCTAAACAATCTTCGATTGTTACTCTTGCCATGGTATTCTCCGTAATTTTTGATTAAGACATAACTTATAGAAATTTATCAATAATATGTCAATTATACATCGCGTCTATTAAATCTTTGTAGTCTTCTAATAAGAGCTTCTTTTTTACCTTTAAAGAAGGGGTCATGTAATTATCGATACTTAGCTCAATAGGTAATATGGTGAACTTCTTTATTGTTTCAAAGCTAGCTAGCCCTGCGTTGATTTTATCAATATGCTCTTGAATAAGGTCTTTAACTAAATCAAGCTGACTCAAATCTTTTACTGATAAATCCGGATCGAGGTTATTCTTTTCAATAACATTATTAAATGACTCTTTATCAATTCCTATAAAGGCGGTTAAATACTTTTTTTGATCTCCAATGACTGTACACTGGGCAACATAAGGAGAAAGCTTTATTTGATTCTCAAGCTTCTGAGGTGCTATATTTTTTCCACCAGAGGTAATAATTAAATCTTTCTTTCGGTCAGTAATCTTTAAGTATCCATCTTCAGTAAATTCACCGACATCACCAGTTCTAAACCAGCCATCTTCAGTAAAAACTCTTTTCGTTTCTTCTTCATTTTTATAATAGCCACTAAATAAGGCCTCTGATTTAACTAGAATTTCTTTGTCACTTGCAAAACTAATTTTAACATCACCTATTGGCATCCCAACAGTTCCTGCATTTTGTCTTACAAATGGATTGAGGGTACATGGGGCGATTGTTTCTGTAAGGCCGTAACCTTCAAGAATAGTTAATTTACAATAACGCAAAAAGTTTATTATTTTAGGTGATAGGGGTGCCCCTCCTGAAATAAAGTAGCGAATTTGCCCCCCAAAAGTTTCATATATTTTTGAGAAAATTAATTTATAGCTCAATTGATATTTTAATAATTGGCTGGTTGAAGGTGTGCGATCATTATCTAAACATTCGTAGTATTCTTTAGCTGCATCAATTGCAAAGTTGAATAGTTCTTGCTTAATTTTTAAACCATCGTTTATTTGTTTATTTATTTTAGAATATATTTTTTCAAAAATTCTTGGGACAGCAAGCATTGCCGTTGGCTTAACGAGTTTCATATCTTCAATCAAAGTGTCTATTGATCTCGCATAAACACATTGCCACCCAAAAATTAAAGGTAGTAGTGAATCACATCGCCCAAATACATGGGAAAGAGGTAAGAAGGTTAGAGTTCTATCTTCAGCTCGAAAAGCATTATTTGTAAATTTACGAACATTTAATAACATTTGAGTAAGTGCCACTTGCTTAATCACAGCACCTTTTGGATCTCCTGTCGTTCCAGAAGTATATATGATAGATGCAATGTCATTCTCAGGAGTTTCTTCAATAAGTCTTTCGAAGAGATCTGGGTTTTGAGCAACCTCTTCTTTACCGGAATTAAAAAAGTCTAAGTAATCAAAGTAATGAATACTTTTTGGGACAGATTCTATAAGTTTTAAATCTAATGTTTCAATTGAAATAATATGTTTTAAGTTTTTACAATCTTGAATTACCTCAAGAACCTTTTTCATTTGTTCAGCAGAGTCTACGATAATGGTTTGTGCCTCTGAATGGTTCATTATAAATGCGGCTTCACTTGCGGTGTATGTGTGATAAATGGGAACTACTGCCACACCCATAGAAAGAAGTGCCATATCAAAGAAGTTCCACTCTTTACAAGTTGAAGCCAAAATACAAACTTTATCTTGTCTCTTAATACCTTGTTTTTTAAATGCAAGTGCAAGTGATTCTATATAGAACTTATATTGATCATAGTTTACAAATTTTAATGAATCGTCTTCTATCCAGCCAATGGCCTTGTCGTGTTTAGATTTTTCATGGCGGTATAAAAGTAAATCACCAATTGTTTTCTTTTTAAGATTTAATTGAGTACTCATTGGAAAAATTATCTCCTAGGCTAATTATTTTATAAATAATTCGGTCACATAGCAAAAGATAACTTTTTTCTCCACTTTGCATTATTAAGAGTGTGAATAAGAAAGTTTACCTCATATCATTATGCATTAAGTTAAATAAGAATACAGCTGAGTTCCACTTTAGGGGCGTTTACTTAGGAAAAGTAGTGAATTCAATTATTATAAATTCTTCTGAATTTATGGTGTATGAAGAATACCTTATGCTTCTAATGGTTAAGAAGTACGAAAATAAAACTTTATATGCAGATGCTATTTATATAAAAAAACTTAATCTGTTACGCTAATACCTACATGGTCACCAATCATAAAGTCTTCAAGTTCAAATAGTGGCGTATTATCATCATCGTAATACTTACTCATTGCTCCAATTGAAGCTTCATCAGTTGCATAGAGAACACGCATTTCACCAACTTTAACTTTATGATTAATTCGTTTTTGATTATCGTAAGGATTCAACTTAGAAATTATTCGATAGACATCAAGTCTTGTGCCTTTTTCAACACCTTGATTACTACCTATATTAACAAAGTAGTTCTTTTTAAGTTCTTCATTGTCATAACCCATTGGGACTTCCTGTTCAATCGAGTAGATCAAGTGATCTCTGGCTTGAACCATAAAACTAGATAGAACTAGTAAAAGGAATATAAATTTTTGGCAGGACATCTCTTACTCCTTTTAGATATCTATTGTATTTATCGGATATATAGGACTTGAATTAAATAGAGCTGGGAGGAGAGAAGAGAGGGGAAGAATTTTCCCCTCAAGTATTATTGAATCTTAATATACTTGTAATTATTGTAAATAAGATCTGAGTGTCTGAAGTTTTTGATATTATTAAACTGTAGTACGTAATTTCTTGAATAAAACATCATAACCCACGGTAGTTCCTGATTAACTTGCTCTTCTACTAGAGAAAGGTATTTACTTTGATCCTGATTCGGCTTGAGTTTAAGTAAATCTTGATAAGCCTTCTCAACCACAGGGTTTACATAATTTGCAGAATTGGGACCAGGTGGCAGCGAGGCCTTGGTTAATAGTTGAATTATATTTTCAGCATCAGGGTAATCCATGGACCAACCACCTTGCCAAAATTGTAATTTCTTATTCTTTGCTTTTTGTAAGAATCCAGCAAAAGTATTAACAACAACATTAACTTTTATTCCAATCTTCTCAAGTTCTCTTTGTATGAATTCTCCACCTTGCCTTGAGACATTGCTTACTCCACGTATATCATAATTTAATGTTGGTAAGCCTTCTCCATTTGGATAACCGGCTTTCGCAAGTAATTCCTTGGCCTTTTCTACATTATATTCATAAGGCAATCGAGCTGAAGGGCTATAACCAGGTATACCTGGGGGATATATTGAATTTGCTTTTTGACCAATATTATTTGTGAATATCTCAATAAACTTTGGAATATTTACAGCATGAGCAATGGCTTCTCTTAGTAGTTTATTCTTACCCACTATTTCATCTTCCATGTTAAAAGCTAGCCACCAATAAGTTAAGGTCGGCGATATCTGAAGTTCGATACCTTTCTCTGTATAATCATCTTTTAACCTCCCATTACTATCGAGTGCAACTGTGAAGTGATCTTTAGTTAAGATAACAAAATCAACTTTTTGCTTTAGAAAGTTGAGCCAACGGGTTTGTGCTTCTTTGAGGATATGAAACTTTATACCATCGATAAATGGGATTTTTTCGCCCTTACTTTGTAAAAGATTTCTTTCATAAGAGTAACGATCACCTTTTTTAGGATAATAGTCATCACGATAATTTGCGAATTTCTTTAATTCAATCGAAAGATTTCTATCCCATTTTTCAAAGTAGAATGGTCCAGTCCCAACAGGATTAACAGAAAGATCATTTTTATAAAAACGAATGATCTCTTCTGGTGAGGGGGCCGTGAAGGACATTGCAAAAGCATAAATAAATTGCGGCTGAGGTTTTGTTAGTCTAATCTGAAATTTTAAATCACTTAGTTTTTTTACACCCTCAATATCAGTTTTAAACATGTCATCAATTGAATTAACAGTATCTTTAAACTTATCAATTCCAACAACGTTTTTAAAAATCCAAAACGCGTTAGACTTTTTATCATAAGCTATTCGCTTAACTTGATTTATAAAATCATCAGCCTTTAAAAAGCGTGGCTTGTCACCAAAAGCTTCATGCTTATGAAATTGAATGCCTTCTTTTATTGTAAACTCGTATAATAGGCCTTCTTCTTTAACAACGGGCATATCTGCTGCAGTAAGTGGCTTTAAAGTATAGGGTCTAATTAAGTACTCATATTCAAGCAGTGGTTCATGGATTTGGTATACAACTTCAGCTGAAACAGTATCATATGAGATCGCATGATCCAGAGTTGGAACTTGTGTGGTTAGTGCAATATTTAAAATATTATCTCTTTCTTTATTCTCTTTAAAACAACTTTGAAAAAGTAAAAGTGAAATGAAAATGTAAATTAATTTCATAGTGATGCCTTTAATAATTCGATAACTTTATCTTCAAATGCTTTTGGTGTGGTTGTTTGAGCACTACCTTGCGCCATATCCGGTCTACCACCTCCTCGGCCATCGATTAGAGGTTGTGCATCTTTTAAGATATTTGAACAATTTATTTTCTTATTAGATTTGGCTGTTCTTAATAGGTAAGAATACTTATCACCTTCAGAAGTTGTTAATAGTAAAACATCTTTATCATTTTTCTCAGTGAATTTATCTGATAGAGATCTGAACTCTTTACTCGATACATCTTCTAATTTCGCATGTACTAAAGAGATATCATTCGCAAGTTCAACCTTATTATTAAATAGATTTTCAGATTGAAATGATTGTAATTCAGACTTTAAGTTTTTAATTTCGTTATTCTTAGCTTTAACATCAGTCTTAAGACCTTCAATCTTATCAAGAGCAGTTGTCGCATTTGTTGAAAGAGATCTTTCAATTTGTGATAAAATTTTTGATCTTTCAGAGAGATACTTAAGAGCACTAGCAGATGTTGCAGCTTCAATTCTTCTAATCCCACTCGCAAGGGAGGTTTCTTGAGTAATAACAAAAAGTCCTATGTCCGCAGTGTTTTTAACGTGCGTACCACCACAAAGTTCTGTAGAAAATTTCCCCATTTTAAGAACTCTTACACGATCACCATATTTTTCTCCAAATAGGGCCATCGCTCCTTCATTTTGAGCTTGTTCCATGTCCATAATTTCGGCGTGTACATCAAGACCTTTTTGAATCTGATCATTAACAAGAGTCTCAACCTTTTTAAGCTCTTCAGTTGTTACTGCTTTTGGGTGAGTAAAATCAAAACGTAATCTATCTTCTAAAACATTAGAACCTGCTTGCTTAACATGATCTCCAAGTACATTAATAAGTGCCGCTTGAAGTAGGTGAGTAGCAGAGTGATTGCGAGTAATAAATTTTCTACGAGTTGAATTAATTTCTAACTCATACTCATCTCCCTCTTTTAATAGGGACTTATCGCCTTCAAAAATATGAACATGTAAACCATCAACAACTTTTTGAGTATCAAGTATTTTCCCTATACTTTCACCGTTTTTACTAATTGTACCTTTATCTCCACTCTGTCCACCAGACTCGCCATAGAACGGAGTTTGATTAAAAACTAATTGTACCTGATCATTATTTTCTAACATACCAATAAGTTTTGCATTGGCCTTAATTCCTTCATAACCAAGGAAGAGAGTGTCACCAAATTTTTCTTTAATTTGATAAAATGCTTTTAAGTTGTCATCATTTGCTTGAAAGCTCGAAGCCTTTTTAGATCTAGCTTTTTGCTCACTCATTAGTTTTTCAAATGCATCAGTATCAAGATTTAAATTCTTCTCTTTTAATATTGTTTCCGTAAGATCTAGTGGAAAGCCATAAGTATCGTATAGTTTAAAAGCAACCTCACCAGAGAAAGCTTTATTGCTAGAGTGTTCTTTAATTTCATTCTCTAAAAGTTCAAGACCTTTAGAGAGTGTTTGCTTAAATTTCTCTTCTTCTAATTCAAGATAATTTGTTGCTAAAGAAATATTTTTCTTATTTTGTACATATTCATCCCCAAGGATTTCAAAGACAACTTCAACTAGCTTAGGCATCGTAGTTTCTGTTAATCCTAATGCATCAATATGCCTAACTGCTCTACGAATAATTCTTCTTAATACATAACCACGTCCCTCATTACTAGGAATGACACCATCTGTGATTAGCATAACTGATGATTTAATATGGTCTGCAACAACTCGCATTGAGTTTGGTTCTTTCTTATAGCTTTTGCCAGAGAGCTCTTCAATTTTCTTTATTATTGGTTGAAATAAGTCTGTATCATAATTCCAATAAACACCATTCAATGCAGCTGCAAGTCTTTCTAAGCCAGCACCCGTATCAACACATGGATTGGGAAGATTTCTTTGTTTTATCTCACCATTCTCTATATACCTTTCATATTGCATGAATACTAAGTTCCATATTTCAATAATTCGGCTTTCATCGTCTATAAGTTCATCATGTTTTTCGCCATCACTATAAGCTTCTCCATGATCATAAAAAATTTCAGAACAAGGACCACAAGGACCAGTGTCGCCCATTTCCCAAAAATTATCTTTGTCGCCTTTATAAAAAATTCTTTCCTTTGGTAGACCAATTTTCTTATGCCAAATATCAAAGGCCTCTTGGTCTGAATCATGACAAGTTACATATAGTTTATCTACTGGCATCTTTAATTCTTCAGTAAGAAAATTCCACGCAAATTTTATTGCATCTTCTTTGAAGTAATCACCAAAAGAAAAATTCCCAAGCATTTCAAAAAATGTATGATGGCGAGCTGTAAAACCAACGTTTTCTAGATCATTATGTTTACCACCTGCACGTACACATTTTTGAATGCTAACTGCTCTTTTTGAATCGGGTTGTGCTTTGCCTGTAAAGTAGTCTTTAAATTGATTCATACCAGCATTGGCAAATAATAGAGTTGGATCATCAATTGGAACTAGTGGTGAAGAGTTCACTTTCACATGTCCATTTTTCTTAAAATATTCAACAAATTTTTCACGAATTTCATTGGCTAGCATTTCAGTCCCCTTTTATGCTTTATTAGCATAAAAACCTTAATTTGAATAATTCCAGATTTTTATGCAATACCTTAAAATATATGGCAAAATATTTGTATCAATAATAGTTTTTTGTTCGGGGCGTTGAATTTGAAAATCGCTGTATTAATACTTACTTACAATAGAGTTCACTTACTAAAGAAGTGTATTGAAAGTATAATTAATCAGGGCGATCACCAATTTAAATTACACTTTTATATTTCAGTCAATGGACCAGATGTTGAAGCACAAAAATACTTAGAAAGTATCAAGAACCAAATTGAATTAACTTACATTTACAGCGAACATGAAATTCCTGTTGGAGAGGCGCGAAATAAGTTAATTGAAATGATTGATGAGGAGTGGATTTGCTTTTTAGATGATGACATCTACCTTGCCCCAAATTATTTCAAGGTGGCACATGAGGTGCTGGCTAAATTTCCTGATATCGATATTTTTGGTGGTCCTGACCAAAACACAGATGAGGCCAATGACTTTCAAAGTACCTTAAGCCTGGTCATGGAAAACTTTTTTGCAACAGGTCCTACTAATAGAAGGCATAAGTCTGTGGGAAATAAAATTACAAATGGAAACGAAGTAAATTTAATTCTTTGTAATTTTTGGGCAAAGAAGTCTGTGTTTTCTATAAAAATGTTTCCAGAGAAGTTTAGAAGAAATGAAGAAAATTATCTTATGGCCATACTTAAAGACCGTGGCATAAGTATGAAGTATGTACCCTATATGTTGGTCCACCATAATAGAAAAGTAGATTTTTATAAAATTATTAGAGTTTTATATTTAGCTGGCTTATACCGTTCTGTAAGTATTATCTATTACCCTAAGTCTATTAGACTCATTTTCTTTCTCCACTTACTATTTCTCGGCCTTTTGATCCTTAGTTTTAAGATAAGCCCAGCCTTTGGTGTGGCTTTTAGTTGTTTATACTTATTAATTATCTGCTTTGAGTCTCTAAAAATTTCTCTAAAATTAAAGAAGACCAAGTCCTTCTTTTTAGCTTTGAGTTTGTTTGGTGTTTTTAATTTTGTATATCCATTCGGGCAGCTACACGGCTATGCAAAAGGTGTTTACTATAAATTGAATGGAGTTAAGTTTTGAGTAAAATATATTTTAACTTTTGGGATTTTAAAATAAAACTTGATTGTGAGAGCGAAAAAATTTGTGATCTTTTAAAAAAAGATTTTCACTACTTTTTAAGTGAAGAGTCTGCAGTAAATTTAGAAATTAAGGCCATTATCACAAAAGAAATTAATCACCTCATACCGAGTGATCTTATTGCAAGTAAACAAAACTCAAGAGCAATGACCTTTCAAGATGGAAGTCTACGCTATAATTACTTCTATGGTAAAGCTGTATCAATACTTGATTATGCAAAATCATATATTGAAGTATACTCTCAAACTGAAGAGTACTTACATGAGCTCTTGTACTTAGTCATATTATCTCGCCAAACAAAATATCATGACCTTAATGGTCTTCATAAAGTTCATGCATTCGGTATCTCAAAGTTTGGGGTGAATCTTGTGGGTATGATGGATTCCAAGGGTGGTAAAACAACACTTTTTTCTTATTTCTTAGATCAAGAGGGAGTTGAAATAATTTCTGATGACTCACCTATGATAGACCTTAGGGGTAATATTAAAGCTTTTCCAATTAGAATTGGTTATGAGCTAAATAGTTACTCTCGTGAAAGGCTGCAAGCTTATGAAGAAAAATCGTATCATTTTGATCGTGATGAGTATGATGCGAAAAAACTAATTGATATATTAGAATTTAAAAATAAAATTTCTGAGAATTCAGCAAAAAATAAAACAATCCTTTTTCAGGGTAAAAGAATAAACTCTAAGGATAATTGTCATTATAAGAAAATCAGTAAGTATAAAATGTGGCGATATCTTATGAAGAATATGGTGGTGGGAGTTGGCCTACCAATGGTGTTGGAGTATTACTTAGAATCAAGTTTTAGTGACAAGTTTAAAAATCTTAAGATCCTTATTTCAAGGGCAATAAGTGCAATGAGATTATTAGTTAAGTCGGACTGTTATGAGGTCTATTTATCATTTAGTCCTGATGAAAACTTTAAAAAGCTCAATGAACTATTAGAGTTATATAAAAATGAATGAAATCATATTAAATACACTATATATATTAAGTAAAATTCCACTGATCTCTCATGTGTTTAGAGTTTTTTATTGGTGGAATGCTCTTGTCGCAGGTCTTTTACTTAAGGGTAAAGATAATAAGTTTGTTGCAATTAAGGGCGGCTATGCGAGGGGTGACTTCGAACTGATTGTATCTGATATAGACTTTGTTGTTGTCGCAACACAGTTTAAAATGCCTGTACTCCTAAAGTGGTTCTGTCCTTTAGTAAAAGATATTGATGTTTATGATGAGGAAGAGTTTGAACTTAGACTTAAGTATGGTGGTTTAAAATACAGTGACTTCAAAACATGGAAAGTCCTAAAGGGAAAACTGCCTGATGCAAACTATCTTTATTACCCTGAAAAAATAAAAATAGACATTGTTGAGGAAATATATTTTTACTATGAGTGGGTTTTTGAAAATATTAAGCTAGGTAAAACTAAATACAGAAAAGCTTGCTTATTGAGAAACCTTAAAAAAGTTCGCTCCCTTATTCCAAATGTAATCACTAGTGGTGAAGATCTTGCAAAAATAAATGCAGTTGATTTAAATAATGTAAATAGCTTATCTGATATCGTTAATTACTTTAAAACTCTAACAGGTTTAATTCCATGTTCTAAAAGAATTGAAGCTAATGAATATATAATAGAAAATTTTGATTTTAATGAAGAATTACCTACTGAGTTTAAAAAAATATACTTAAACCAAAATATGTTAGATGTTTTTTTTGGTAATGGTGCAATAGACACTTACTATATTTATAAAGAGTTAATTAATTGTGAGAATAAAATTCTTGGTCACTTACAAACACTCAGATACTTCTTTAAAATTCTTGATGGGAAAATTAACCACGTACATGACTCTGTCAAAGATATTTCCCTTAAGGAGAGAATTCAAAAAGCGAAAGATATTCTTAAAAACTTTAAAGTCTATAATTTTAACGGTCTATACCAAGGAAAAACAGTCTATATAACTGCAAGCTGGGGGAATGATTATTTAAATCGTCTACTAGAGGCACATAAATTAAATCATAATGTTTTAGGCCAAGCTGTGGAGTATGTGCACATTTCTCTTGGTGGAGATGAAAGGTTCTTCCAAGATGTTGATTCCGTGACTACTCTTAGAGTTGAAAATCTAACTATGTTCAAAGGACTTTGGCACAAGGAAAGTCTTTTTAATCTCGCTATAGATTTTATATCAGGTGCGGATTCATATATTTTTGCTGATATAGATGCTGTTATCCCTCGAGCAAGTTGGTTAATGGATTTAAAAGATTCACTAGATAAGCATGAAGTAATACAACCTTTTAAAACCTTTATTGATGAAAAAACTAAGGGGGAAACTTATTCAAGTGTAGCTGCATTAGAACATGATGAAGAAGTCTTTTATGCACCTGGTTTAATTTGGGCATTCTCTCAAAAAGGAATGGAGAAAATTAAGTACTTCTATGATTACTTTCATGATGGAAGTAATGATGGAGTCTTATTTAAAGAAGTTACTAAAACTAAAATAGGTATGATTGAGAAACTAGATTGGACCTCAAAGCATATTGAGGACTATGTTAGTGATAAGAAATACTTATATAGCTTTCTTGATTATCAACTTAGTCATATCTCACACCCATTGCCGAAGCACTATGTGAATATGATCCTATACTTTAACATGATTTTGCCTCTACTTGAAAAGGCACTTGTAAAAACAGACTATGGCCTATGGGCTTGGAGAGATGATGTTGATACTAATTTACAAAATCTTTTTGCTCAGTTTCGTAAAGACCGTGGCTATTGTTCTTACGCTTTTTTAGAGGCCTTAAAGCCTTATTTAGAAGAAGTCTTAAAACATAAGACACAAAAGAGTATCTTCTTTTTTGATGATGCAAAAAACTTAAGAATGCAAACTGAAAAAGGTGAAGTTGCACTTTTTGTAGGGGATGAAATTAATGGAATGACATTATTTTTTGCCAATATAAATGAAGGACAAAGAACTTTATATCATCAAGATTTAGAGAACTTTGAAAAGGATAATACTTATAATCTATCTTTTATTATAAAAACAGATGAAGATATATCTGAAATGGTAAAACTGCACATAAGTAAACTAAAGCTCATGGATCTGATCTTAAGTCCCAAGCAAATCAATACAGGTCTTTGGATGATATCAACAAACTTTTATACATGGGAAAAAGTAGAGTCTCCGCTTTTAGAAGTTGAATATTTATTAGGTGAAAAACTAGAACTAACAATTGAAAGCCATGAGGTAAGCTCAGTACAAAAAGATAAAGATTGGGAGTGGTTTAGTGAAAAGAAAGATAAAAAAGAAAATAAAAAGAAAAAACATATTCTTAGGATTGAAAAAGAACTTACTGTTAAGTGGTATAAAGCAGCTCTTATATTGAAAAATCATTCATTAAATAAGTATAAAGTTTCAATTGTTGATAATAGAGGAATGCAAATATATCTACCTCGCTTTCAGGAGAATGCTAGTGACTATATCGATATATTTTTTAAAGTAGTCACAAATACGAGCTACATTGATTTTGTCATTGAAACAGATGAAGAGACTAGTTTTGATTATGAATTAGTTGTTTTTTATTAAATTAAAGCGAATAGTTAATACTACCATTTGATTGTTTCTTGTTTGGACTCAGAATATTTATAATTTCATTAAACATCAATTCATTCGTTTGCTTTTGTATAATAAACTTAAGGTGATTTAATATTTGTCTCTCTTCTAGATTACCACCTTGAAATTTAGAAAGCATGACGGGTGTGATTTCTTCCATTTGATCTTTATTATAATAAAGGCTTATTAGCTCTTTAGTATCATTCCATAAATGTTTATTTTGTAAGTGCTTTGAATTGATTACAAATTTAGCTTTTATAATATCTTCTTTCTTATTAGAAAACTCCTCTAATGTACTTTTTGATAATTCATAAGCTGCCTTATAATTCTTAACAGCCATTTCATGACGGATTAAATACTCTTTTGAAAAGGAGTTATTATAAGTGTTAAAACTATGTTGTATCGCTGATCGACTTGTAGAAAATGTATATGTTGAATAGAGAGACTGAAAACTAATGAGTATCATTAATATTGAAATCGCTTTTGTATTAAGCCTTTGTACAATTGCTATGGTAAAAAATGGAAGAGCCAAATAGAACCAATGATCTGAAATATAACTGATCTTCATATATGGTACATAGAAAAATCCACTAATTGGTAAATAAAGTATTAAACAAAGTATTAGGGCATGTCTTGAGCTGCTTCCCATTAAGAACCAGACAAAGATGAAAGAAAGAATAGAAAATGTAATTATTTTATAAGCATAAAGACTCTGGGAATTCTTCTCATATATAATAGAGAAGATATTGAAACCAAGGGAGTGTGTTATATAGCGACCAAAGGTAAAAAAGGAGATAAGCAATTTATCTCTTATAAGATTAGGTTGTATAAATTGGTCTGCAAATGAGTCAATGGACTCTTCAAATTCTTCAGATAAATCAATATTGAGTTTATTATCTTTTAATGTATATATCTTTTCTCTTTTCTTTTCTTTAACTTTTACAGGTGTGCTAGGTGCTTGTTTATTGGTGTTCTGCTCTTTAATTGCCTTTGCCTGTTTTGCTGCCTCTAATTTCTTTTCTTCTACTTTTTTAGCCTGAGCCTCATCTAGGATGATAACTTTAACTTCTGCTTTATCGTTTTTATTGGCCTCAGAGTATTCAATTACACTTTTTTTGAGGTTGTTTTTTTCAGACCAAACTGCCTGGATTCCTTTGATATTTATTAAACCATAATAAACTGAGAGTATGGGGCAAATTATTAGTACTATGTACTTAGCCTTAATGTTTTTGATACTAGCTCTTTTATAAAAGAAATAAGTTGGAAGAAGTATGGTTGCAACTTTAGAGGTTAAAGAACAAAAAAAGAGAAAAATCGTTAGAAAAGTATATTTAAATACATTCTCATTGATTTTATTAAAACTTAATAGAGTTGATAAGCAAAAGAACATTGAAAGTAATGTTTTGATTTGAAATATCCAGTTCACAGTAATCATTGATATTGGATGGACTAGGTATAAAAAAAAGATCGCGAAAGTTTTAGTCTTGTCTTCTAGTTTAAAGATATTCTTTATAACCCTTACTAATAATAATGAATTAATAATATGAATAAATAGATTAAAAACTCTGTAATAAGTTGTTTGATCTCCTACGGTATTTAAAAAAGTCCATAGAACAGAGTAAGATAAAGACCAACTTTTAAAGTAAACTGAATATGGATCCCAAAACTCTAAAGGGGTTGGAGCTTTTCTTATAAAAGAATCAAAAACAAATGGATAATCATCACCCCATGGGAGATTATTCAATGTAATTAGGTTTATAATTACAAAAAGTATTATAGCGATAGAATATTTATACTGATTAATGTATTTTATAATTATGTTAGATTTCATAAAGCGTTTAATATTACGAAATTATATATTCCTTTTCTCGTTATGTGTATTTTTGATCTTTATTCTACAAAATTACTCTGGAATGAGTTCGGGGATTCAACGCATTCATGATTTAGATAAACTAAGATATGTGCATAATATGTCCGTTAGTTATATAAGTGAGTTTTTAAGTCTACCAAATTGTCATGGAGATTTACCTACAAGCTTTGTGGCCTTACTCATGGATGACTTACATAAGAAAAACGATATGAAATCTGAATTCTATTATGAACCAGATATTATTTATAATGATCTGATTAGTTATAAGCTTAAGTTTTACTCCTTAAATCTTAAGAAAAATTTAAAAACTTTCTCTCATGGTTATTTGTTTACGAACCGATCAACAAAGAAATGCTTTGGAATAATTTATTAGCTATGCCTTAAATTGATGGCAGATTTCGCGAATAAGTACTTATTAAGTTTACTTAAGCCTCGTGAAATCAGTGAGTTAGGTGCCTTGTCGGGTTTAACTTGTGTGTCATGTTAGAATTAATTTAAGTAAAACTAGCATGTAGGTGGATTATGTTTAAAAAAATTATTAACAACCAATCGGGTATTTCACTTGTAGAGGTTATGGTTGCTGCGGGTATCTCCTCAGTAATTGCACTTTCTACAATGAAAATTTCAACGAATTCCCAGAAGGCGATGAGAAAGGCAAGTAGAGACTCTGATCTTACTTCTCTATTTAACATCACTTTACGAGGGGATTTATCAAGTAACGGTCGATGTGTGAACATCATGGCTCCGCATTTAAACAATATGAATGATGGGGATGTTAAGACCTTTGCCAATGGTGATGGAATTGGATTTAGTAACGTTGTCATGACAGTTGGTGCTGCACTTCCTGGCTTTGGTGATGAATTTAATATCGGTGCTATGAGTATTGAAAGAAATGGTGATGTCTGTGAGCTTCAAGTTAGGCTTGATAGAACAAACGCAGAGAATAAACTAGGTTCAAGACAACTTACAAGATTTTTAAAGTTGGGATGTGGTTTCGATGCTTCGGGTAACTTAGATTTCTGTTCTTCTACTGAATCTGCTGATGGTGGGAACTCACCATGGCAAAGAGAAGAAGATAGTGCCATTCTTAAAAAATATGTTTTCTTAGATAATATGTTTGAAGCTGCAACTATTGGTGATGATACAGGTTCATTACCAGTTTCAAAATTAGTTATTTCAAGACCAGATGGTTTATTTCAATACGGTACTACCTCTTTATATAACGGTATTGGGATGAGAAATAATAACGTTTTATTATGGGCAGATGATCCAAGTGCAGATGCTGGTGGGGTAGGTATCGCTGGTTCACAAAATACTCAGTGTATCAGTTTATATGCTACTAATAACTCAGATGCAGCTACATTACAGGCATGTGCTTCAGGTATCACTTTAAGTGCAAATGTAACTTCAGATGGAAATATCAATATTACAGGATCAAATACTTTAACAGTAGGTGGTGCATCTAATTTAAATGGTGGAGCTACTGTTCAAGGTGGACTTAACGTTGCTTCTGGTAATCTAAGTGTTGCAACAGGAAGTTTAAGTGTTGCTGGAAATGCTGATGTTGACGGCCAAGTTTTCGCTGATGGATTAACAGTTGATGGAACTTCTACTTTAAATGGAAATACAACAATTACTGGCGTTAATACAGTAAATGGTAATTCAGTTTTAAATGGTAATGTGAGCGTAAACGGTGGTGGTACACTTACTGTTAGTGGTGCTTCTACTTTAGGTGGTGGGTTAACTGTAAATGGTAACTCTGACTTTAACGGTTCTGCTGATATTTCAAATGGATTAAATGTAAGTGGTGGTGACGTCACTATAAATACTGCCGGTTCATTAAGAACTGATGAAATTAGAGGCTTAGGGGCTACTCTTGCTGTAGTAAGAGATAATGGTTCTGCTGATTTCCATGTAAGTGTCGGTGGTACGATGCAGTCAAACTATGTATCGTCTCAAGGGATCAATGCTTGGAATGCAGCTTCATCTTCAGTATTCCAAGGTAACGTATCAATGAAGAAGAATCTTTATGTTACTGGTACGGTTTATCATGGTGGTTTACAAGCGAACTCAGATAGAAGGTTAAAGTACGATATTGAAACTACTGACTTAGGCCTTGAGTTTATCAATAGCTTAAAACCAGTGAGATATGTTTATAAGAAAGATAAGTCAGACAATCCAATTTATAGAATTGGTCTAATTGCTCAGGATATTCAAGCAAGTATTCAAAAGCATAGTAAGGACTTAAAAGATAAAAGAAGTGAGATTGTGATGAAGAATGAAGACACAGGTTTCTTCTCTGTATCTTACCAAAGTTTAATCTCTCCTATTATTCAGGCTGTTAAAGATTTATTCAGCATTAACGAAAAACAGGATCAAGAGATTGCACAACTTAAAGCTGAAAATGAAATGTTAAAGTCAGCTTTATGTTCAAAGCATAATAATGAATTTAAATTTTGTGATAGCAGAGGCTTAGCTTCTGAGAAAAAATAAGATTCACTTAGTTTAACAAATTCACCTATTATAAAAAAACCCTGAGTATTCAGGGTTTTTTATTTTCTAAATATTCATTTAAAGCTTCTTTTGCAGACTGATAATTATGTCCCTTGGAAACAAGAAAACGTATAACTTTATCTCGTAGTTTATAGAATTGTTCTTTGTCTTGGGGAATATCTTTTAAGCGCAATTTTTTATCGATTAGATAATTTATACTTTCATCTGTGGATATATGATTTTCTTCTCTTAATGAATTGATCCAGGCTTCATCAACCTCTAATTGTTCTTCCATCAATTTTTGAGTAATAAAGTAATTAGAGTATCCTTTATAAAGAAGCGTTTTAATACGCATGGTAGTGTAAGCTTCTTCTCTTAGGTAGCCTTGATCAATTACTTTTTGAAGAACTCTTTCAATAGTTTCTTTTGAATACTTTCTCGATTTAAATTTCTTGGTTAATTTGTACTTACTATAATCTCTTTTTGAAAGTAGGTAGATACTATAATTATAGGCTTCTTTATACTCAACCTCAGAGTCTTTAGGTTCAGCAGGCTTTTCTATTTTTTCTTCTGATTCAAATGATTCGTAGTAATTATCCATAATAGATTTAAGGTATGTTCTTAAACAAAGGCCCTAATTAAATTAGGGCCTCGTGCTTATCTCTTGCTTTTATTATTGAAGAGTTTTCTTTGATTTCTTAGTTTTCTTAGGAGCTGCTTCAACAGTTTCTTCCTCATCCATAATTTCACCAGTTGTCATATCTACTTTAGCGGCATTAGGATCTGTCTTAATTCCAGCTTGAATAAGGATTTTTTCTTTGATCTCTTCCATGATTGCAGGGTTCTCTGTTAAGAAAGTCTTAGAGTTTTCTCTACCTTGTCCCATTTTCTCGTTATTATAAGAGTACCAAGCACCAGCTTTATCAACGATTTTTTCTTTAACTGCAAGATCAAGTAGATCACCTTCTTTAGAGATTCCTTGTCCATACATGATATCGAATTCAACCTCTTTAAATGGAGGAGCAACTTTATTCTTAACAACCTTAACACGTGTTCTGTTTCCAATAACACTATCAGTATCTTTAATTGCACCAATTCTTCTGATGTCCATTCTTACTGAAGAGTAAAACTTAAGTGCGTTACCACCAGTTGTCGTTTCAGGGTTTCCAAACATTACACCAATCTTCATTCTTAATTGGTTAATAAAGATCACTGTACAATTAGAGCGAGAAATAGATCCTGTTAGTTTTCTTAGTGCTTGAGACATAAGTCTAGCTTGAAGACCCATGTGTGAATCACCCATATCTCCTTCAAGTTCAGCTCTTGGAGTAAGTGCCGCAACAGAGTCAACAATAAGAAGGTTAACAGCACCTGAGCGTACAAGCATGTCTGCAATTTCTAATGCTTGCTCACCACTATCTGGCTGAGAAATTAATGTATTTGGAATATCAACACCAAGCTTTGATGCATATTGAGTATCAAGAGCGTGTTCAGCATCAATAAAAGCTACTGTTCCACCTGCTTTTTGACATTCACTTGCAATATGAAGAGTAAGAGTTGTTTTACCAGAAGATTCTGGACCATAGATTTCAATAATTCTACCTTGAGGAATACCACCAATCCCTAAGGCCAAGTCTAAACCAAGAGCACCTGTTGAAATTGAAGGAATTTTAGCAACTGACTCATCCGAGCCTAGTTTCATAATAGCTCCCTTACCAAATTGTTTCTCAATTGTTGAAACAGCTAGATCGAGTGCTTTTTTTCTGTCATCATTTTTTACTTGGTTTACGTTTGCCATTTTTCTCTCCTTAAATATTGTGATCTGTTTATAAAATATCACTAAAGCTTCTAGTAGCCAAGCAATTTACGGAAAAATTACGGAATTTATAATTGATTGAAATTGTAGGGAATTTAATTAATCAAATAATAATTTTTTACTAATAAGACAACAATTCCAGCATAGATGGCACTGATAACATCATCAATGATCGTTCCAAGTCCATGTTTAATCTTTTTATCAAAGTAAGAAGCTGGCCAAATTTTTATAATATCAAAGAAGCGAAAAATCACAAAAACAAGAAAAAGCTCTATAAAATCTAAACTTGGAAAGACAAACATATAAGTTACTAGCATTCCTAGTACTTCATCCATAACGATCCAGCCTGGATCGTGCACATGTAGTTCATTCTGAGCGTATTCTGCAATAAAAACAGAAGCTATAAAAAGGACAACTGTAAAAATAGCGAGAGTATAAATATTTGAATAAAGGCCAAATAAATAGAGTAGTGGGAGTGTCGCCGCACTGCCAAAGGTACCGGGAGCTTTAGGTGCAAAGCCAACTCCGAAAAAGCTGAGGAACAAGCGAGCACTCTTTATTTTTATAGTATTATTTTGTGTTTTCACAAGGAATAGGATAACTTTTGGGCCATGCTAAGGAAAGTATTTAATGGATAGACCTGATTATTTAGACAGCTTTAAATTCAATTGGGAAACATTCGATATTATTGCGGGTGGAACATCTTCTTTAGATGCAAAAAACTATCTATCACACTTTAAAAGAGAAGAAGATTCATATCAATTTCTTATTGGCTATGGGTTTGATATCAAAGACCCGGTTCAAAAAGCTGAACTCTTTGGAATTTTTCAAGAGGCAATACAATTTATTAAAAGGTACTTTTTAAAAGAGGGGAATCCAGACGGATTAGATCTAAGTGTTCCTAACTCATTTTTTTCTATAACAGATGTATCAAAATTACTTTTAATGGCAACAGGTGTTAAGAAAGATGCTAGCTTAAGTGTCGATGAGGTTTTATGGGCCGGTGTTATCTTAAAGGTTATGCATACAATCTTGCATACTGACAAAGATCTTCGTTATCGATACTTCAAAACAATTCAAACTCAAATCTTTGATCGTTTTTATAAGTTCTTACACCGAGATGAGAATGACAATTTATATCTAAAAGCACCGGATAGTGATGAGCTTATTCCTTTAATTGAATTTGAAACTAAAGCCAAGAAAACGAGAGAAAGTATTATAATTAAACTCTTACATAAGAAAGAGAATGTTGCTGAAGAACTTTTTGATAGAATTGGAATTCGTTTTGTAACTAAGTCGAAAGTTGATTGCTTAAGAGTAATGAAGTTTCTTTATCAAAACTATATCATTATGGTGAATAATATAAAGCCATCACGCTCTCATAATTCTTTGATCGACTTAGATGTTTTTAAGGCCGGTTATTATGACATCTTAAAATTTGGAGTTAAAAACCCAGATAAACGAGATGAGTTTATTAAAAAAATAGAAGAGTACGCTGATGCGTGTACTTTTATGAAAAACCCTAATGAAAATGTTAATAATCATACTTCTGATCAATATAGAGCAATTCATTTTACTTGCAGACAGCTTATAAAGTATAGAAACCCATTTCTACAAAAGTTCAATGAAGTAAAAAAATTAGCTAAAGAAGATGAGACCAATGAGTTAGCACAAAAAGTCTTATCTCTAGATACTTCATCAATTGCTAGGGATGTGCGTTTCTTTTATCCTTTTGAAGTTCAAATTACAGATATTGGTAGTCATGAGAAGAATACAGAAGGTGAAGCGAGCCATATTGAATATAAAAAGTCGCAACTAGACTCAGCAATGATTAGACTCTTTAAGCCTCTCATTGATTTTCATAATATTCAGATTTAATTCTTTAATGTTCTAGAAAGAAAGTCATTCTTTCATTTACCATATCGGGAAAGTCCACTTGGGGAACATGACTACCATTACGAACCACATAGAGTTCAGAGTTGCTTAATTCTTTTAAAGTTAATTTTTGAAGATAGTTTGGAATAACTTTATCATTGTCACCGCCAATAATTAAGGTTGGACATTTAATCTTATTAACGAATGAAAGAATATCGTGTTGATTCATTTGTTCAATTAATTGGAAAAAGAGTTCAGGTCCTAATTGGCCTAGTTTATTAAGGTAAATCTCAATGAACTCAGGACTTACTGTTTTCAAATTAAAACCGCCAGAGTGAACCATTTTTCTTATGAGAGGATTCCATCCACCAGACTTCCAGAATGCATTAAATTGCTTAGGAAACATTTTTAAAAGACCTGTAAGCTTTGGTGAAACTTGGTCAGTTAAGTTTGTATTAAACATTATATTATGAACTGGTATTATAGTTCCTGAGATTAAGATCATTTTTTTTACGAGTTCTGGATAGCGTTTAGTAAATTCAAGACTAGTATTTACTCCCATACTATGTCCTACTAAATATGAAGATGTAATATTCAGTGAATCAAAAAGTTCTTTTAAATCTTTTGCTATGTTTTCAAATGTAATATTTTCTAAGTGGTCTATGCCTGTTGATTTGTAGTGACCTCGATAATCGTGAATTAGAATTTTATAACCTAATTGATCAAAGTAATCTAATTGCTTTGACCAATGAAAGTTACTACAAACTAGTCCATAATTAAAAACAATAACATCTGTGTGCTCTGTTTGATCGTGTTCAAAGTTAGTGGCAAAGTAAATTTGCTCATTATCTCGAGTGTGAATATAGTTTGAAAATTGTTTCATAGTTCTTTTTGAATATTTTGTACTATCGGTAAGTACTCTTGCTTACTAGATATTAATACATCAGTTGCTGCATTCAAAGCATTTCTTTTGTCTGTAACTTCAGTGTTTGCAAAGATAATGATCTCTATTTCAGATTCTCCAATCTTAATTTTATCTCCGATATTTAAAAATTTAAAATTCTTAGACCTTTTCCCATTCACCCAAAAATATTCAACATCTGCATGTGAGTGTGCTAATAATTTATTTTCTGCGATTTCGATAAAAAGATGATTCGTTTTGATTTTTTTATCTGGAAGGTATACATCACTCGTTAGGTTACTGCCGATATAAATAAGATTCTTATTGGTTTTAATCTCTCCAATATAATCTTCATCAGGACATTTATTTATTTTAAACTGAATCATAAGACTATTATATCAAAATTCGGAGATTCTAAATAGTGGTAGTCACTTTTGTATCTTCTTTGAAATGCTCAATATAATTTGTAAGAACAGGATTATTTGATTTTATAAGTTCTTGTATATCTTCATTTACCTGATTGAATAACTCGAAATGCTCAAAGATACTTGCAACCCTTTTATTTGAGACATTACCTGACTGATCTGTTCCAAAGAGATCCCCTTCACCTCTGTTTTCAAGGTCAGCTTGTGCAATTTCAAAACCATCATTAGTTTGTTCTAAAATTTTTAGTCTTTGATAAGATTCACTATTATTATTCTTATCTAAAACTAGAAAGCAAAAGCCTGCTTTTTCACCTCTTCCTACACGTCCTCTTAATTGATGAAGAGAGGAGAGTCCAAAGCGATCAGGATTATAGATACTCATTACTGTCGCATTGATATTATTAATACCAACTTCAATTACTGTTGTTGATATCAACATATCTACTTTGCGATTAACGAAGTTTGTCAGAACTTCTTCTTTTTCAGAAGCTTTTTGTTTTCCATGAAGCATTTCAATTTTAAACTCAGGGAAAAATTTTAAATAATTTGAATAAATCTCTTTTACATTTTTTATATCGAGTACTTCACTTTCTTCAATTGCTGGCGCTACTATATACACTTGTTCTCCGAGAGAAAGTCGTGTCTTGATGAAACTAAGATACTTTTCATAATTATCTTTTTTAACGATCCTCGTTTGAATTCCTTTTCTACCAGCAGGCATTGTTTTGATGGAAGAAATATCTAAGTCTCCATACTGAGCTAATTGTAGCGTTCTTGGAATCGGAGTGGCCGTAAGAATGAGGTTGTGGGTAGCATTTCCTTTCTTAGTTAACTTAAGTCTTTGTTCAACACCAAATTTATGTTGTTCATCTATAATTGCCAATTGTAAGTCTTTAAATTCAACAGAGTCTTGAATAAGGGCGTGTGTACCAATTACGATATCTATATCTCCACTATTAAGTTTTGAATAGATTTCTTTTTTCTCTTTTGCTTTTGTACTTCCTACTAATAATTCGATATTTACATCATTAAAAGTTTCTTTAAAAGTTCTGTAGTGTTGTCTTGCTAAACTTTCTGTCGGACACATTAAGGCAACTTGAGAACCATTTTGAGTGATGAGCAGGGAGCTCATTAGTGCAAGTGTCGTTTTTCCACAGCCGACATCTCCTTGAATCATTCTCATCATTGGGTGACCAGAGTTAAAGTCTTCTACTAATTCACCCCAAACTTTACGTTGATCATCTGTTAGATCATAAGGAAACATTTTGGAGATAGACTCTTTAAAGTTAGCTGGTTCAGAAAACTTTCTCGCATCTAAAGACTTAACAGCTTTCTTTCTTGCAATGACCTTTAATTGATCTTTAAAAAACTCGTAGTAGATTAAAGAATTTAACTGTCTATCTCTTTCACTCTGATCACTATATTCAAAACCATGCAGTACATAAAAGCTCTTATTTATCGATGATAAAGACTCATTGATTTGCAGCTCTTTTTCGATAATAGGTGTTTCCCAAGCATCTTTTGGTATCGAACGAATAGCTTTTTTTATAAACTTACCAGCGATCTTGGCTACGGTAGGGTATTCAATTATAAGACCGTTCTCATCACAAAGTGAGCTCGGATTAAGGTTTGGATTTGAGATTTGAATATCACCTTTGTAAAGTTGAGCTTTACCTATAAATGAAATTTCACTCATTTGATTAAAGCTCTTTACCTGATTTGGATAAGAATTAAAAAACTTAAGCGTAATAACATCATCACTAAGCTTATCCTGTACATACATTGTAATATTAAATAATTGAATTTTTCCTTTGCCTCTTCTACCAAAGGCGGGAACAGACTTTACTCCAGTGATAGTTCCATTTCCCCAAAATAATTCTTCATCAACTATTTCAGTAAATGGCTTCGCTTTAGGTGCTGTAAGAACTCTTAAAGGTAGTATCCAGATAAGATCTTTCCAGGAACTAATTCCTGCTTCGTATAATGTTTTAAGGTATTGTGGCACCCTTTTAGGTGAGGATGCCAAGTCGAGGATAGAGTTATCCCAAATATTTTTATTTGTATTCAATTGACTCAACGACATAGTGGACATCGCCTTTAGGAGCTTTTACCACAACTTCATCGCCTTCTTCTTTTCCAATTAAGGCCTTTCCAAGAGGGCTGCTGTATGAAATTTTCTTATCACTAGTTTGTGCTTCTTCTTCTCCAACAATTTGATATGTAAAGCTTGCATCTTTTTCTTCACTATATAATTCGATTGTTGCACCAAAAACAATTTTATCATTATTAAGTTTTGATACGTCAATTACATTGGCAGTTGCTAGTTTAGCTTGGAGTTCTTGGATACGACCCTCGATATGAGATTGCTTTTCTTTAGCTGCATGATACTCAGCATTTTCTTTTAGATCCCCGTGTTCACGAGCTTCAGCAATGGCTCTCTTTACCTCTTCACGATCTTTTTTAATTAAACCCTCTAATTCAGAGTCAATCATTTGCTTTCCAACTAAAGTCATTGGTAACTTATCCATAATTTAATCCTTTCTTATTTTTTAAAAAGAGAGTTGGCCATTGCCATTATATCATCTTTATTACTTTGATTATTTCCAGCTGAGCCTAATTTAAAATAATCACAAAAGTTAGCTTTTTCTTTCTCAAGTATTCTATCTGCACTTGGTTCTCTACATTCATTATATGCTTTAACATCATAAAACTCACACATGCGGCAACATCTTAAGTCTGCACTGCATGAATTACAGTCTTCTGAACGAGAAATGGATGCTCCCACTTCTAGGCCAGTATCTGTATTACATTTATAACATAAAACACTCATTAAAATTCCTTGCTCACTCCAACCCCTAAAGTTGTATTTGTTCCATCACTATAAGGATTAAAGAAAATCTTAGGACTATTACGCTTATTATATTGGTCAATAGCCTGTTTTAAATACTCTTCATTATTATATTGTAGTGTTTTTGAGGTCAAGTAACTTATAGAGATAAGTATTGCACCACTGTAGAGTAGACTATCTCTATTAGCGAAACCTTCAGCTTTATTAGTTTGTAAGAGCCCAGAAAGAATGAAAAGGGAGCCCACAGTACTTGCAGCAGCGCTCCAAGTACTTGGTTTGTTTTCTTCTTGATATTTATCTAATAATTCTCTCGAAATTGGATCTTTATCTAGGTAGTAGCGAAGACCTTCCCCTTTTTTACTAGAACCAGCATCTACTAAAATCTCTTGATAGTTAATGACAGCAACCCTTGAGCACGTTTCATTTGCAAATAGGTGATTTGAATTAAAAATCACTTGAGTAAAAAAGGCGAAAATTAATAATAATTTCATCCCATTATTTTAATTAATTAAATGGAATCATCATAGGAAAAAAAATCTTCTTGTCGCAGCTAGTTGAAATCTCAATTATAATAAAGAGATAAGGTAGAAAATGGATATTGTAAAAACAGGAATAGGTCTAACTAAAACGATTAGAAACGTTGCACGTTTTAGGGAGATTATTACCGTTTTTTGGAAGAATGGATTTGATGAGTTTATTCAGAAAACAAATCTCCATTCAAAAGTGCCAGGATTTGTCTTACCAACGAAGAGGTTTCAAGAAAATTCATATAAAGCAGGTGAAACTTTCTGGGCCAGCCTTGGATTTCGATTAAGATTATCTTTCGAAGAGTTAGGTGCTGGGTTTATTAAAGTCGGCCAATTACTTGCGACTAGAGAAGATATCCTGCATCAGGATCTCATTAAAGAATTAAAAAAATTACAAAATAAAGTTAAACCTATTAGTTTTGAAGTTGCGAAAAAAGAAATAGAAAAGTCTCTTGGTAAAAAGCTAGAAGATGTTTTTGAATACGTAGATGAAAATCCTCTCGGTGTGGCCTCAATTGGAATTGCCTACCAAGGGAAACTTAAATCAGGTGAAGAGGTAGTTCTCAAAGTGAGAAGACCAGAAATTGAAGAGACGCTTGATAATGATTTTGAGATCATTTCATTTCTTGTAAGCCAAGCTGAAAGAGTCTCAGATGAAGTTAGATACTTAGGAATTAAAAGAGCGATTGATGATTTCTTTGGAAGTATCCAGTTAGAATTAAACTTTTTGATTGAAGCTAAGAACTGTGAAACTTTAAGAAATAATTTAAAAGAAATCGATAAAGAAGGTCTCTTTGTAATTCCTAAAATTTATAATGAGTATAATTCACAGTCTTTAATGGTTATGGAGAAATTAAATGGAGTACCATTTAACTCTATCCCCAATATAATTCAAGAGCATCCTGAAATTGAAAAAAAGCTTCACAGTGCAGTTAAGATGTTTGTCAGAACTATTTTAGGAGATGGTTTTTTTCATGCAGATCTACATGGTGGCAATTTCTTTTTAATGGATGATAAAAGAATTGGTTTAATTGACTTTGGACTCATGGGTAATCTGAGTCGTAAAAATAGAACTAATTTAGTAGCAATCCTATATGCTTTATTCACCAGCAATTATGAAAATTTAGTATATGAATTTTTAGATGTTGCAGATTATGAAGTTATACCAGACCATGAAGAGTTACAAAAAGATATAAGAGATGCCTTGGCTCCCTTCTTAGGTCTTAGTGTGCAAGATATGGATGTTACAGCACTGGTTCACTCCATCGTTACAACACTGAGTAAACATCAGATCTACTTACCACGAGAATGGTTTATTATATTCAGAGCACTGATGACTCTTGATGGAGTAGGAAAGAGCATCGGTCTTGATATAAATATATTTGAAGTACTTGATGGAGAGCTTGAAGAGGTAATGAAAGAGTTACTTTCAAAAGAGGCCTTACTCGAGGATGCTGTTTGGATAGGTAGAGATACTATCAACTCACTTAGAGTTGTTCCTAGGCATATTAAGTGGATGCTTAAAGAGTTTGCAAAAAGAAAGTATACCTTTGATATTAGAATTCAAGGTATTCAAAGAGATATACGTTTAATTTCAAAAAGTATCTATTTCTTAGGACTAATGGTCCTTTCATCTGTCCTTGCATTTAGTGGAGTCTTTTTATTAAAAGATGTGAACTATGATAGCATTGATACAATCCCTGTTGTTGTCTGGATTTTCTGGGGACTTGCAACATTAACCGTTTTTCGTGCAAGTGCATTTATAAGAAAGCGCTAAATACTATCTAAACCTGATATATAAAGATAAGGAAGCCCTTCTAATTCTTCAAAACGAGAAGGACCAAACACACCTGTTAAAAACTCATCAATATTTTGTTTAAAAGTCTGGTTATTAAATTTAAAAGCGACTTCAAAATTATCCATATTCTCAACTTCAATAGAGTTATTAGTAATTGATTTTATAAATTGTTTAAAACTAACAATATTATTTACTCTTAAAAGTGCGGCGTACTGATGAGTCGGTGCAAGACCATTTAGGAGAGTTGGCGTCCAAAGGTAGCCAAAGTTTAGCATTTCTTTTTCTGGTCGATGATACTCATGAATAATCGTTTGTAGGTCTTGACCTTTATTTATAAAGAAATAGTTTATGGCCTTTCCATTTTCTTTTTTTAAGTAAAGATCTGTGCTGGTTATTTTTTTTATGTTTTGCCAGTCTTCTGGAGTTCTTTCAAATCTAATTTCTTGGCCATTGTTATAGAGAACTTGTAGCTCGGAGATAATCTCGTCAGTAAGTTCACTTCTTTCATATTCACTTTGGCAATTAGCTTGTTCATACTGAAACTGTTGAATGCATGGATAAAAATTAAACTTCTTATAATAATCCGTTTTATCAGACCATAGTAAATAAAAACTAATATCTTTATTCTCACAAACCTTATCTAGTAATAACTTTGAATAACCTTTTCCTTGGTGGGTGCTTTTGATAACAACACCACCAATAAGTCCTATGGTGTAACTTGTATTGCCTATTTCTATTTCTTTTAATAAGAGCCCTGTATGTCCTACGACTTCATCATTATCTAAAAGTATATAAAGATTATGAAAGTTACTTTCTTGCATAAGTGGAGCAAAGTCAGTTTTAAAACTAAACTCACTTGAATAACCGAATTCTTTCTCAATTAAGCTAAGGGTGTCAGTAAATTTGGCAGGCTCTGTAGATAAAGTTGTCACTTTAAGCATATTTTCTCTTTTGTAATGTCTAAATCTTAACTATTAATTTTGAGATGGGCAAATAATTCCTTGGTTTAAGTGGTTGAAATTACTATTGTTTTTGCGAGAAAGGGAGAAAAATACCTCCTGTAAAATAATTTTACATTTTTCTTAAAGAGAAATTCTCAGCGGTCGATAAAGGTTGTGATGAATGATTCATCTCTGTTAACACGGATGTTAACAGAACCCTAAATCAAGGAGGATTGAAATGGGTTTAAGAATTAACACTAATGTTTCTTCTTTAAATGCACAAAGAAACTTAGGTAAGACTAGGATCGGAATGCAGAAAACACTAGAGCAACTATCTAGTGGTCAAAGAATCAACAGAGCTGGTGACGATGCTGCCGGTCTCGCAATCTCAGAAAACTTAAAAGCACAAATCAGAGGTCTTGGACAAGCTGAAAGAAATGCTCAAGATGGTATTTCATTAGTTCAAATTGCTGAAGGTGGTTTAAGTGAAGTTTCAAACATTTTAATTAGACTTAGAGAACTTGCAGTACAAGCTGCTTCGGACACTATTGGTGCTACTGAAAGAAAGTTCCTTAATGTTGAGTTCGAGCAATTAACTTCAGAAGTTGATCGTATCGCAAACTCTACAGAATTTAACCGTGTTCCATTATTAAATGGTACAGGTGCGGTTTTTGATATCCAAATTGGTACAAGAAATGATCCTTTAAGTGACAGACTAACGTTCGACGCATCAAGTGCTGATGTTAACGTTGCTGCGTTAGGATTAAACCTTGCTTCTGTTGCAGATAAAATCTCTGCTCAGAACTCATTAGGTGCTATTGATCAAGCAATTGTTTCTGTTTCAGGAATTAGAGCTGACTTTGGTGCTTTACAGAACAGACTACAGTCGACAGTTAATAACATTCAAATTTCTGTTGAGAATTTAAGTGCTGCGAATTCACGTGTTAGAGACACTGATATCGCTAAAGCAACTGCAGAGTTAACTAAGAACAATATTCTGATGCAAGCGGGTACAAGTGTACTAGCTCAGGCGAATCAGTCTACTACTAGTGCTCTTCAGCTTATTCAATCAGCATCGGGCTAATAGTTACCCCTAGTGCTAGCTAAGTCCCTGTTGAGGGACCTGATGTAAAAAATCCTGCAACCGTTGAATGAAAATTTGACGAAAACGTAGAGTGTGTCGTTAGCGCAGTAGTGTGCGCAAAGTTGGGAGAGTGATCAAACAACTTATTATTAACAATTTAGAGCAGTAGGCTCGATTTTAACAGGAGGTTTAACATGTATAACGACGGAGCATAATCATGGGATTAAGAATAAATACTAATGTGATGAGCTTAGGAGCTCAAAGAGCATTACAAAAAAATAATAGAAACTTAAATAATAACTTAAGAAAGTTATCAAGCGGTGAAAGAATTACTAGAGCCGCTGATGATGCTGCTGGTTTGGCGATCAGTGAAAAATTAAAGTCGTCAATCAGAAGTATTAGGCAAGCAAAAAGGAATGCGGATGATGGAGTTAGTCTTATTCAAACAGCCGAAGGTGGTTTGTCTGAAGTCTCAAACATTATCATCAGACTTAGAGAGCTTGCCATTCAAGCAGCATCAGATACTGTTGGGAACACAGAGAGAGGATTCTCAGATATTGAATTCCAACAACTCAAAGAAGAGATTCAACGAATCTCAAAGAGTGCAGAGTTCAATGGAAAGAAACTTCTTGATGGAACAAGCGGTATCATGGACATACAAGTTGGGATTCAGAACAATCCATTCAATGACCGACTTACGTATGATGGTACAGAGCTTAACTCTACACTTGAGACACTTGGTCTTACAGGAGAAACAGTATCAACAAAAGAAGGAGCACAACTCTCTCTTACTAAGCTGGATGATGCTTTGGTTAAAGTCAACGGATTTAGAGCAAACCTCGGGGCGCTTCAAAACAGACTTACCTCAGTGTCAGACAACTTGGGAGTTACTGAGGAGAATTACTCAGAAGCTAACTCAAGAATTAGAGATGTTGATGTGGCTGCAGAAACAGCGAAGCTCACTAAAAACCAGATTCTTACACAAGCTGGTACAAGTGTTCTCGCTCAAGCAAATCAAGCTCCTAATTTTGCGCTTAAATTATTAGGTTAATTACACACTACACACTACGAAGCCTTGTTTCGAATGAAACAAGGCTTATATATTTCTACTTTTCTCAAGTACCTTTCTAAATCTATCAGTTTTTTCCTAGTCGCTTAAAAAATAAAAAATGATAAAATCATTATATGAAACGTAAAACTGTTCTCATTTTTGGGATATCTTCATTTCTTGGATCTAATCTAGCTGAATACCTAAAAAAGAATTATAGGGTAATTGGAACTTATTATAGTACTCCTGTAGATATCCCTGGCATTCTAAGTATTAAGTGTGATGTGCATGAGAAAGAAACTGTTCAAAAAGTTGTTTATCTCTTTAAGCCTGACATCACTATTTATGCCATTGGCTTAAGTCGTCTCGAGGATTGTCAAAATCATCCTAAGGTAGCCGATGCCTTGAACACTGCAGGTGTTTTTAATGTTTCACAGGCCAGTGAAAGATATAAGTCGAAGTTTGTTTTTATTTCTACAAACTTTATATTTTCAGGAGAGGACACCCTCTTTCGCGAAAATGATACTCCAAGCCCGAGTTCTGTTTATGGTAATACCATGGCCTCATCGGAGTTTTATATTCAAAAGTCCTGCTTAAATTATTTAATACTAAGAACATGTCCCTTAGTAGGGCGAAGCTATAATCCAAATGATCTAAAATGGTTAGAGGTTGTTGATAGAAAGGCCTTTAAAACTGAACAAATTGTATGTGATACGAAAGTCTATCATGGCTTTTTAGATGTATGGACATTTGCTGAAGTTCTCGAGAAAGCAATTGAGATGAATATCACAAATAGATTATTTCAAATTAGTAGTCGTGATATTTGTAATCGATATGACTTTACTAAAAAATATTTGGATAAGGTTTATGGTGGCTCGTCTCTTGCGACTAAAGGCGATTGGGGCTTTCCTAGAACAGAGAATCAAATAGCATTACAAGGCTTAGGTGAAGAGTTAAAGTTTGAGTTAGATCTTTTTAATGTTGAAGATACTTTTGACTTTGATCCACCTAGTGTTGATGAAGTGATAGAAAAAATACATAAGAAATTTGGAAGTAAAAAAACTTCTAAAGTAAAAAAATCTTCTGCTGGAATAAGTTATATCTAGAGTTGCAAGTTACCTAGCTGAATGTCTTATAAACTCTGAAAGATAGTGTTTAACAAGAGCATGGGAATCAACTTTTTCACCATTAAAGCGCCATTCAATATTATTAAATGTACCAACATTTGCTCTTATTTCATGTAGTTTATGTGAACTCGTTTCTTCATGATTTAAACGAGCAGCAAAAAGACCACCACTATTAGATAGAAAACCAATTGTGATAACATCATTGCTTCTTCTCGCAACAACGAGCTTTAAAGAGTTTCTAAAAAGCATAAAGTCATTAACAGTATTCGATATCTTAAAAAATTTAATTTGATGTTGTTTTGAACTATCAGAACGACATTGATTGAACTTAGTTACATATAATTCAAATAGGTCTCTTAGCTCTTCTACAAAGGCAATAGATGATTCTTCTAGAAAGTGTAGAGGATTGAGATGCTCATTTATATTAACAATCCCAGACTCTTCCATGTTAATTTCATCGAGTGCTAAGTTTTCTACCCATGTCGTATCAATTTTTTCTTGTTCTATATTCATATTAAAATGATCAAAGTTTTTTCGTGACCTGTCAAGAATATGAAATAACAAGGATTGTAGTCAGACTTTTAAGAGATGTGACTTGATAGGGATTTTTGGTTTCGCGCCCCTTCTAAAAAAGGTGGGCGCAATTAGTAATCACTTTAGGCTTCCCATTTATCAAGCACAATTTAGTGCTTGTTGGGCATGCTCACCGTGACCAGTGACAGCTCCCGCTGAAAAATTTGTAGGGCGAAACTCGTGTTACCCTATCAAGCCACACTAAGATTATAACAGACTTTTGGCCCTTTGCAGATAAGTAAATATTCCAGATTGACATTTTTAAGTTATTGAAATTTGGAAGATATAGGCAATAAATAGGCCTTTTTGTGCATTGAGTTAAGTTGAGCGAAGTGGTATAATATTAATGGGAGGTAAAAAAACCTTTAAGTATTTGGACAAGTATTCCGAAAGGTACATTGGTCCAAAGGAGATTTGATATGAAAAACAAAATTGTCGAATTTTTAAAAGATGAAAGTGGTCAAACTTCTACTGAATACATCTTATTAGTTGCAGTTGTTGCTGTTGTTATCTATAAATTCAAAGGAATTTTAGAGTCTAAGCTGACTGGATTAGTAGAGAAAGTATTTGGTAAAGGTGACGAGATTCTTAACGACATCAATTAATTAAGATTGTTAAGTTAGAACTTTTTTCCTTCTTTTATCAACACCTTATTTGAATTTAAAATTCAAATATGGATTATAATGTCAAATCTTCAGGTCAGGCCATGGTAGAGTATCTTTTCGTGATGCTCTTCATTATCTTAATATCAGTAAGACTAGTAGGTTCATTTACAGACTTCATGCGTGACTCAATGGGGAACCTTGGTCATGTTATGACGATGACTCTCACAACCGGTATGTGTCAATCTCAGTGCTTCTTCGGGGGACCTGGGAATTGGTATGCTCCATGATCCCATTACCAATATACCTCTTTGTCTTAATTGAATTAGCAGTTGTTTCCTATGGAGATGTTAAAACTAATAAAATACCTAATGTCTGGGCACTCTTAAATATCATAGCTTTTATAGCCTTATTAATTGTTGCACCTGAGTTCTATAAACTAAGACCAGAAACCTTTGCTTTTTCACTAGCATTTCTTGCAGTAGGCTTTGTGCTTTTTCTCCTTAAAATTATGGGGGGAGGTGATACTAAGTATCTTTTTAGTTTATTTCTTTTAGTTCCACTGAATTTACATGAGAAAGTTTTCTATTATTTGCTCATCTCTACAGTTATTATAGGTGGCTTTTTACTTATCCAAAATACACTTAAAAACTTTAAGCCAATTTGGAGAGCAATTCTTGATGGAAATACTCGACAGGTAAAAAGTTTCTTTGGGACAAAATTTTCTTATGCCCCTGTTATACTTGTAACATGGATATGGATAGGTTTTACAATCAGAGAAAAACTCTTTTAGACAATCAGTCTGGTCAATCGATGGTGGAGTATATACTTTTACTAGCGGTTGTTATTTCAATTGTATCAGTCGTATTTAATTCAGATCTATTTAAAGGTTACTTCGGTGACGGAGGCCAGCTTGCACAAGCATTTAGAGGCAAGATTGAGTATACTTATACTCATGCGGTTAATGGAAAAGAATTTTTTAGGAGACCAAATTATGAAAGTCATGACAGCTATGAGAAAGGTGGTAACTCACGATTTTTTTCTGCTACAGACCCATACCCCAAATAATAGCGAAAAAGGTCAAGCAGCGATTGAATTTCTTCTTGTATTCGCCTTTGCGATTGGTGTGACATTCTTATTTATGTCTATGACAATTAACTCTACTCAAGGCTATATGGCACAATATGCAAACTTTATGGCCTCAAGAACTTTTCTTACATATGATAACTCGTCAAACTCAAACTTTGAAAGTGGTATTAATGCAGCAGCAGCAAAGGCGAGAGATGTTTTTAGAGGATATCCTTTAGAGGCATTTGATATTCCAGAAAATGGATTTGAAGTAAAAAAACCAACCTTAGGTGCAGCGAGCTCACTCTTTAGTGGAACAACTTTTCAATTTAGAAAGAGATTAACTCCATTTAAGTTAGTTGGTGGTGGTTCAATGGTTACATACTATGCAGAGTCTTTTTTAACCAAGGAACCTACACGCTTTGCTTGCTTTACAGGAACTTGTTATGGAGTAGGTCAAAATAACTGTACATTTGGAATGGACATGACCTTGTTTGATAATGGTTGTTAATAAATTTAAACAAATTTTAAAAGAAGAAGATGGGCAAGGACTTATAGAGTTCTTTTTATTCTTACCGTTTATTCTTATGATGTATTCTATATGCCTATCGCTTGCAAGCTCAATTAATGCATCAATAAACCAACAAAAAGTTACTCGCGGATACTTTTATTATAAAATGTCTAATAATTCGATGGACCCTGGACCAAGGCGAGATGGACAAGTACCCGAGGCGGCGTGGTCTGATTATAGTATCGCTGTCAACATTTGGGGTGAACGCTTTATGCCAGATGGTAGGTCTGTACAAGCGACTTGCTTTAAGTTTGAAGTTCCCCTCGGTGATAAAGAGGGAGATTCTTGTTTATCTAGTTATGGAGAGCGAACTACTCAGTTTATTCGAGTTTCAACTGCATACGGAATCTGTGGCGCTACTTATCACAGTGAAGGAGGAGTCGTTAGCCGATACCTGACAGATAGTAATCTCAATCTCTTTAACGTAATTCAAAAGCCTGGGTGTGAAATTAGATAGTTAACAGCTAGGCAAAAAGCTCCATTAGTACCATTAACCCCCTGAAAATTATAAAATAATAGGTGAAATAGAAAGGATTCTTTTATGAATAGTCGTGCATTTACTCTTAGTTTAGTCATCGCAGGTATTGCAATGTTTATGGTTTACTCTTACATCGAGGGAGTCGAGTCACAATTTAAACAAGAGTATGGTTCAGATGTAACTGTTGTAGTTGCAAAAGAAGATATTAAAGAGCTAGAGCTAATTGATGATAGAAAAGTAAAGGCCGTAACAGTACCTCAAAAATTTAAAATGCCTGGTGCTTTTGATGATCCTCAGGAAGTTTTTAATACTATTGCAACAATGCCAATTGTTGCAGGTGAGCAGATAACTAAGCCAAGAATTACATACCCAGATGGAGGGAGAACTGGTCTCTCAAGACAAATTGCTATTGGTAAAAGGGCTTTTTCAGTTCAGGTAAATGAACAACAAGCAGTTTCAAGACTAATTAAGCCAGGTGATAGAGTTGATGTTTTAACTCTGGTTGACTATGCCGGTGGTAGAAAAGAAAGATTAAAAGTTAAAACAGTTCTACAAGATGTATATGTGCTCGCTACTGGGAAATATGTAACTAAAGAGATTCCTCTCGTTGGTTATAAGGTTGATCGTGAAATTAAGAGTATGAACCTAAATACATATACTGACTTTAATACAATTACATTAGAGCTTGCACCTTATGAAGTACAAAAGCTAATTTTCTTAATTACTGCAGGTAATGGTATTTTCTTTTCTCTTAGGAATAATGATGACAAGAAAATTGAGAAGATCTCAGGAACAAGGCTATTTGATGTTCTAGGAGAGGATGCTGGAGACGCAAGAGCGTTCTTTGCTGAACAAGAAGCAAAAGCTCAAGGGAAAACGAAATAATGTCTAAAACAATTGGATTACTTTTTTTATTCTTATTAAACATCTCATTTGCTCAAGAGCTTGATGTTACAGAAAAAGAAATTGAAGTGCCAATTGGTATTGATAAAAATATTAAACTCAATTATGCATTTAATCCCAAAATTGAGATTGGTGATTCCACTAAGCTTGGATTAAAAGTATTAACAGGTAAAAGAGAAGTTATTTTTAAAGGTATTAATCCTGGAAAAACATCTGTGACCATCAGAGATACTGTTGGTGAAATTAAAGAAAAGTATATTGTTAATATTGTTGCTGATGGGAAGTCAGAAACAGTTAAGCAATTAAGAGAGCTTATTGGAGATGTTGAGGGAATTGAAATTTTAATTAAGGGCGGAAAGGTTGTCATCGAGGGAGAGATAATCGTTCCAAGTGATATTGGGCGAATTAAAAGAGTTTTAAGTGCCTATGGAGACGTTATTCCTTTAATTGAAATGTCACCACAAACTCAAAGAATTATTTCTAGAAAAATGCAGGAAGAAATTAATCGCAATAATATGAAAGATGTTACTGTAAGGGTTGTTAATGGTGATTATTGGCTTGAAGGTGTGGTAAATGCAGAGTCAAAAAAGAACTTAGCTGAAAGTATTGCAAAGGCATATGTTCCAGATAAAGTTCAGTCATTAGCTCAGTCTTCTGGTGGTGCAAGATTTCAAGGAAAAGATAGGGGGAATTTCTTAAACTTCATTAATGTTAATGAGAAAAAAGACCCTGAACCTCCGAAGAAATTAATCAAGGTAACCTCACAGTTCGTAGAACTTTCAAAAGATTATCAGAAGATATTTGCTTTCCAATGGGCACCTCTATTATCAGATGCAGGTAGTATTTCACTGGGGCGAACTGACAATGGTGGAGTAACAACCGAAGAAAGTAGTGGCTTTAGTGCAACAATTTCAAACTTATTTCCAAAACTTGATTCAGCGAAGTCAGCTGGTTATGCAAGAATCATTCAGTCTGCCATGATTGTAACTCAAGACGGGCAACAGGCGAACATTCAAAAAGACAGACCTATTCCATATGCAGTTGGTAGTGGTGATACTCAGGTGGCAGATACCACCAATGTTAAATATACTATGGCAGTTACTCCTTCAGCAGGAGATAAAGAGATGGTTAATTTAACCGGTCTTAGTATCACAGTATCAATTCCTGGTGCAGAAGCAGGTAATGGTGCGCCAACAAATACTTCAAATAGTATTAATACTAATATTCAAGTTAAATCAAAAGAGTCTGCTGCGATTGGGGGGATTGTTCAAAATACTTCAACGACAGCATACGATAAGAGGATTCCTCAAGGTGGTGTCGAGGGAGCTCAAGAGGGTGGAAGTATTTTCTTTAACCTTCTTAGAAGTAAGGGTTACAACACAACTAAATCTCAGTTTGTTATTTTCGTTACTCCTGAAATTTTAGAAAGTGCGAGTGCAGGTACTGAAGAGATTAGAAAAAAGTTTAAAAAGAGACAAAGGTAATAAATGGCCAGTGGATATGTCATTGCAGTTATTGGTGGAAAAGGTGGAGTTGGTAAATCACAATTTGCTGCTAACCTTGCATTTGCTTATGCTGCAGAAAATAGACAGAAAGTTTTACTCTTAGACTTTGATCAAAAAGCCGCTGGTGATCAGACTTTAATTACAGGGATCAAATCAAAAAAATCAGTAAAAGATCTCTCCGAGTTTAATGGTTCTATTGACCCAAAATCGATAAATATGTTTGTAGGGATGCATAAAGCTGGCGTTCATTTTGTTGGAATGCCAACAGACCCAAATGAAGCCGATGCAGTAGATCCAGAAGGCTTAGGCAAAGTTTTAAAAGCAGTTCCAAACCTATATCAACTTACAATAATAGATTGTGGTAGTGAATTAAATGGGCTCGCTTTAAAAGCATTAGAGTTTTCAACTCTTATTACATTGGTTGTTACTCCAGATGTATTAGCTGCTAATCAAACTAAAAGAATATATTCAGATCTAATAACAATGCTTTTCCCAAAAGAGATGATCCAAATTGTAATGAACCAATTTCAAAAGGGACATCCTGTAACTCCAGATGTTGTTGGGAGACAAATTGGAAAACCAGTTTTTGCGCCAATACCTAAAGATGATCAAGGTTGTACCAGAGCATTGAGTTCTAGTGCACCATTATTTGTCTTAGCAAAGAACTCACCAATGTCTCAAGGTATTACTGACTTTGTTAGAAAACTACAACAAAAAAATGTTCTGGCAAGTCTTGCAAAGCTTAAAAAACCTGAAGGTGTAGAAAAGAAATCTGATGCCTCAAGTGCTACATCTAAGCCTGGTGGTAAGAGCCCATGGTTAGATTTAAAATCTAGAATCCATAAAGCACTTGTTGAAGAAATGGATATGAAAAAACAGGATGATAATGATCCTAAGGCAAAGATTATTTTACGAGAGAAAACAAAAAAACTAGTTGTTGAATTACTAGGGAAAGAAGATACCAAAGCGATTTTAAAAAATCGTGATGACATGAACCAAATTGTAAAAGAGATCTTAGACGAGGCACTTGGACTTGGACCTCTAGAAGATATGTTAGCTGATAAATCGATCTCAGAGATTATGGTTGTTGGTCCTAATAAAATTTTCTACGAACAAAGTGGTAAGGTGAAAATGTCTGATGTTGTTTTCACTAACGATAGACAGGTTCTCAACGTTATTGAAAGAATCGTAGCTCCAATTGGTCGTCGTATCGATGAGAAGACTCCTTATGTAGATGCTCGTCTTAGTGACGGGTCAAGGGTTCACGCAATTATCCCACCCTGTGCATTACAAGGTGGTACAATTACAATCCGTAAATTTCCAGAAAATAGATTAACATATAAAGATCTTGTTGCTTTCGGTTCAATGAGTATGAATATGGCCGACTTCTTAAGAATCTCAGTCGAGGCCCATCGAAATATTGTTGTTTCAGGTGGTACTGGTTCTGGTAAGACAACACTTATTAATCTCTTGGGGGGATTTATTCCCGCTAATGAGCGTATTATTACTTGTGAGGATGCAGCCGAATTAGACTTCCCTCAAGATCACGTTGTTTCCTTAGAGACTAAGCCACCTTCACTAGAGGGAGATGGAGCAGTTGATATTCGATGTTTAGTAAAACAAACACTAAGAATGCGTCCCGATAGAATTGTAGTTGGAGAGTGTCGTGGTGGTGAAACTCTAGATATGCTTCAGGCAATGAACACTGGTCACGATGGTTCTATGACGACAACTCACTCCAATAGTCCTAGAGAATGTATGTCACGTCTAGAGACCCTTGTGCAATATGCTGGTGCTGGTATTAGTCCGAAGGCGATTAAAGAAATGATCGCTTCTGCCGTACATATGGTTATTCAACAATCTCGTCTAGAAGATGGTTCAAGAAAAGTTATGAATATAACTGAGATTCAAGGTATGCAGGGTGAAGTTATAACTTTGCAAGATGTTTTTGTTTTCAAACAAGAGGGAATGAATAAACAAGGTAAAATTGTTGGTAAGTTTATGGCAACGGGTTTTATTCCTAAGTTTATCGAAACCCTTGAGAAAAAAGGTTATAAAGTTCCTAGGGGGTTATTTAAAAATGATTAAGTTTTTCGCTTTCATTTTTATTTCTGTACCTTTGTTAGCGCTAGCTCAATCTAACCCTAGTGCTAATATCGAATTTGATTTTCTTCGTGATGTTATGGGTAAAAAAGGGGTGATGATTGCTGTTGGTTTAATCTTTTTTATCTACTCATATAAAAACTCAATTAAGTTCTTTGATTGGATAGAGGATCAAACTTACGGAACAAGAGATTATATCCTACAAAAACTAGAGTTATTGCATATTGAGGTTGAATCTCGTTATATAACTTACGCTCTCCTTTTTCTTTCTTTTGGATTAGGTATTTTAACATTTGGTGTGTTCGCTTTAATGGCAAAATTCACTTCTGGTGCAGTGATGGCTCTGGTCATTAGTATCGTTGGTTGGAAGTTTCCTAGACCCTTTATGGATTACCTCGTTGAAAGAAGAATTAAGCAATATTCAATTCAAATGGTGGATGCTCTTAACTTATTAGCAAATGGTTTGAGAGCAGGTTTATCAGTTCCGCAGGCCATTGGTATGGTGGTAGATGAACTTCCTGCTCCTGTAAGCCAAGAGTTTAATACGATTTTACAGCAATCAAAAATTGGTGTGCCACTAGAAGAAGCCTTTGAAAACCTTGTTAAAAGAGTGCCCACGCAAGATAACGAAATGTTTGTATCTTCAGTGAATATCCTAAGGGAGACTGGTGGTAATCTTGCTGAAGTTTTCGATACAATTACTGGTGTTATTCGTGAAAGGGTAAGACTGGCACAAAAAATTGACACTTATGTAGCTCAAGGTAAGTTTCAAGGATACACAATTTTTGCTATGCCTTTTGCCATGGCGGGTATCTTTACAGCATCAGATCCGTCCTCTATGGCACCGTTATTTGATACAATTATTGGAAATATCATACTGGTATTTGCCCTAGGATTAGACCTATTAGGGCTTTATGTAATCCTTAAAATTGTGAAGATTGAAGCTTAATTATGTTAAAATTAATCTTAAGGTTCATACTTGATTGTCCGATAAGATTAATGACTAGTATGCAAAAGTACAAAGGATTAAGGCATGAAGTTCATTAAACAATTGATTTTATTAGTATTTATGATTGGGTCTTTCCAAGCTATGGCCGGAGTTAACCTTAAAAATGGTAACTTCTACATTTCATACACAGACATTGTGGTGAATGGTTTAGGTAAAAAGCTTGAAATGACAAGGACTTACAACTCTAAGTCAACGAGTGTTGGTTGGTTTGGATTTGGATGGGGTAACTATTATGAGACAAAATTAGTTACATCTGCAGATGGTTGTGTGGTTGTACACGAACATGGTGCTGGTGGTAAAACTAGATTTTGTCCAAAGAACTCTATTGATCCAGAAACTGCAGCAAACAAAATTATTGCAGCTATGAGAAAGAGTAATGGTTTAACTGAAAGTTCTGTTGAAACATTTAAAAAGCGCTTAGTAAACAATGCTGAATTAAGACACGCATATGCTAAGAACTTTGGTGTTAAAACTGAAATTGCCAGCGGAACTAAACTTTACTCAAACCAAAGAGGTATTCAAGAAGTGACTGTTACAAAAGAAGGTTATGTTAGATCTTCAAATGATGGTCGTGTTGAATCTTTTAATAAGCTAGGACAACTAGTAAAAGTTCAAGACAAGAATAACTACTTTGTAGAATTTAAGTACGATAAAAAACAATTAGAATCAATTAAAGATAGTCATGCAAAACAAATATATTTTAAGTGGAACAGTAGCGGTAAGGTTGCTGAGATGTGGTCACAAGGTGATAAAAAAGCAGAATTTAAATACGATGGTCAAGACCTAGTATATTCAAAAGATGTTACTGGAAATGAGTATCAGTTTGTTTATGATAAAAACCACAACTTAACTAAGATTGTTTACAATCCAAATAAAAAGAAAGGTGAGCCTGAAGACGCGATGAAAATGTCTTACAGTGCAAAAACTTATTATGTAACTGAGATTGTTGATAGAAATGGTGAATCGACTAAGTATAAGTATGGTGCAGCTGATAAGAATCCTGAGGATCACTACTGGACTGAAGTTACTAAGACTGGATTTAACGGTCAGCCAGTAACTAATAAGTATGAGTACGAAATTAAAACAAGACCAGATGGTTCTCGTTATACTTATAGAATTGAAACTCAAATCAATGGTATTAAGACTGAAACAATTTACTCTGAGTGTTGTGGACTTCCACTTAAGATTGCTCGTGGTAAACATGTTACAAACTTTGAATACAATGATGACGGGCTATTAGTTAAGAAGTCATCAACTAAAGGTGAGTTTGTAAAAATTGAATATGATCAAAAACTTAAAAAGATTTCTAAAGTAATCAACGGTAAAGATTGGACTGAATTTGATTATGATAAGAAAGGGAATCTAGTTAAAGCAAAGAATAACAAAGGTAAAGCTGTACTTTTAATCTACAATACAAAAGGTAAGATTACTAAGATGGTAGATAAAGAAGTACAAAAAGGTAAGAGTGTAGAGAGAATGCTATCTTTTACTTATAACTCTTTAGGTAAGCCTGAAATTATTAAAATGGAAAAAGTTGGTCAAATTATGGTTAAGTATGACAACTATGGTGATATCAAAAGAGTAGAGTCTAAAGATGGACATAAAATGGCCCTTCAGGTTACCCAGGCATTCCAAAACCTTTTAGCGATTGTGAAGCCTGCAGGTGTTAATTTAAACATGTAATAAAAAAAGAAGAGAGAGGGAATTATTATGAAAAGATTATTATTATTAATGGCTCTACTAACATACTCTGTAGCTAGTTTTGCCAATGGAAGTGTGATCTGTGAAGACAGAACAACAGTTGATTCGGTTCAAATCGTAGAGGCTAACTCTGATGGCTCATGTCCAGCAGGTTCAGTTAAGAACGAAACTACAGGGCAGTGTGAATCTCCAAGCTCTGGAGATGCAATTAGAAATCAATAATAAGTTATTAAATAATGAAATAATTATTTAAAAGCCCTCTTTATGAGGGCTTTTTTTATGTCTAAATTTCTACAGGTGTAAAATAAGTCGACAGTCATTCAATTTAAACCCTTCTAATATCGACTACTTAAGCCTGATCAAAGTTGGCACCTATCTCGCATATATAATTGTAAGTTTTTTTATATAGGAGAGAGATTATGAAAACTTTATTCGCATTTATTTTAGTATTATCTTTTGGTTCTGTATTCGCAGAAGACCATGTAAGCACTGAAGGAACTATCTGTGCAGATAGAGCTTCAGGAAAGTCTGCAAACTTAGATGCAGACAACCAAGGTTCTGAAGAAGTAGTTAGCGCTGACGACGCATCTGCTATTGAGAACTAGTTAACGTTGGCATTAAAGACCATTAGGGTCTGTGTGCATATTTCCCCTTTCCCCTTTTCCCTAAAAGACCACGCTTTAAAAAGCGTGGTTTTTTTAGACACTTTCTAAACTTTAGACACTCTCTTTACGAGATTTTAAACACTTATCTCAAGAATTCTTGGCATGATTCCTGCTTTATATATAGGTACAAACCTTGGGAGGGAATTATGAAAACACTTACAACTATCTTTTTAATGCTTTTAACTTTTAACGTTTTTGCTTTTTCTAAAAAAGTAGAAGCAGAATTTAATGAAAGTGGGAGCACAATTTGTTCTGATCGTTCAATCGGTAAGGGTAATACTGATGAGCCAGTTAGCGTTGAAGAACCAACTGATTCTTCTGCAATTCAAAATTAATTTAAATTTAAAATTGAACAATTAAAAAAGCCCTCTTTTAAGAGGGCTTTTTTATGTAGTTATTTTTCGGTATCGATAATTTTATCTAAGTGATTCATTTCTTCTTGTTTGAGATCATCTAAAAATGCTTGTTCTACTTTTGCTTTTTTAGCTCTTACCTTAGGTACAATATCTTTTTTTACATACTTCTTTGTTTCTTGATATTTTTCCTCCATAAAAGGAGCTGAGTTTGTAAATAATTGCTTACTATAAGATTTAGTTTTATTCCAAGAGCTATCAAATGCCTCTGTGAGTGAGTGCTGAATATTCTTACCAAGAGGGCCTGTAAGGTCTGTCAGATAATCAAAAAGGTATTTATCATTATATTGAAAAGATAAAACAATATAACTTAATCCTATAGTCACAGAGTACTTTAAAACAGTTCCAATCATTTATATTTCTCTTGTTCCAATTTTGTCCGCTAGGATATAAATACGACAATTATAAGAATCTTCATTGGTAATGAGTCTATAGCCTAGAGAAAGTCTTAGGTCTTGATCATTTTTAATATTATGAAATTGATCAGTTCTTCCAATGATTTTAGGTGCAGATAGTACTGTCATTATATCAGTTTCATTTTCTAAGTTTGTTAGTAATTGTCCTAAGAAAATATTCATACTCTCTATAAAGAGTGATTGAAAGTAAGGGTACTTACCACTATTGATACTTTTATCATATAAGTCTACCAGGCAGATAACCTGCCCCTTTAGCTCTCCATCAAGTTGGAAAACAGCTCCTATTTCATTATTTGTTTTTTTATGAATTCGAGAGGCCTTAATCATAGGTCTTTCAAGTTCAAGTTGAGCTTGGTTATAAATATTTATTTCAGGGTTTAATGATTTCTGAAATCCTTCCATCAAAAAATACTCTCGTGTCTTTCTGGATACAACTTGTAAATGCATTATTCCTCCTGAATACTTGAAGCAACTTTTTCAAGTGAATTTAATAAGGTTTCTTTTTCAAATGGCTTTTGTAGAAAGTCGCTTGCACCTGCAGATATAGAGTCCATAATTATATTCTCTTGTGCTAATGACGAAATAATTATGACGTATAGATCTTTAAATGTTGAATTGAGTTTTTCAGTAAGTTCAATACCGCTAATTTCAGGCATAACGATATCTACAATCGCAATATGTGCTTTGCGATCTTTTAAGATATTAATAGCATCTTTAGCATTTGATGCTTCACCAATAACTTGAAAAGGCGTGTCTTCAAGCATCGCTTTAATACTATTACGTGAAAAGTCTGAGTCATCGACAATGAGAACTCTAAAAGTACTTTCTGCTTCCATGCATTAGTCCTCCAAGGACATTTTATCTTGAATTTATGGTGAATTGCAAAAAAAAAAGATAGTAGGGGACTAAAATAGTCCCCTATATGAATTAAGCTGCTGCTCTTCTTTGAGTTTTTGTAGATTTTGACTTTTGTGCTTTAAGCTTGTTTGGCTCCCAATCAACTAGGGCAACTGCCAGTACCTCTTGAAAGTTCTTCACAGGTACAAAATTAAGCTTTTTACGATACTTCTCTGGAATATCAGCAAGATCTTTTTGATTCTTCCAAGGAATAATGATCGTTTCAATACCCGCTCTCATAGCTGCTAGAGCCTTCTCTTTGATCCCACCAACCGGCAAAACTTTCCCAGTTAATGTAATCTCTCCGGTCATTGCTATATCTTTGCTGACAAAAGTATCAGTTAATAGAGAAACAATACTGGTGGCAAGAGTAATCCCTGCACTTGGACCATCTTTTGGAATGGCACCAGCTGGTAAGTGAATATGTATCTCTTTTGATTCAAAAATTTCTTCGTCTATTCCAAGTTCTTGAGCGTTACTGCGAATATAACCAAATGCTGCTTGAGCAGATTCTTTCATTACATCCCCAAGTTGACCTGTAAGGGTTACACCTTTTCCTTTCATTTTGCTTGTTTCGATAAAGAGAATTTCTCCTCCAACTGCAGTCCAAGCAAGACCTGTTGCAACTCCGATTTCATCGTATTCACGACCATCTTCTTTGCTATACATTGCAGGCCCTAGGAAGTCCTCAACTGTTTGACTTAGAATGTGTGTTTTATTTGTTTCACCTGAAGCAATCTTCTTAGCAACTTTTCTACATAAAGATCCAATTTGTCTCTCTAAGTTACGAAGCCCTGCTTCTCTAGTAAATCCATCGATTACACTAAGTACACCCTCTTCATGGAATTCAACATGATTTTCAGTGATTCCATTCTCATCCATTTGTTTTGGAATAAGGTATTGCTTTGAAATTTCTAATTTTTCTTCTTGTGAATAACCACTTAAATTGATCACTTCCATTCTATCTCTTAGCGGACCAGGAATTTGATCTAAAACGTTAGCTGTTGCTACAAACATAACGTTTGAGAGATCATATGGAACATTTAAGTAATGATCTCTAAAATCAGTATTTTGCTCAGGATCAAGTACTTCAAGTAGTGCACTTGAAGGATCACCCTTGTAATCAGACCCAAGTTTATCAATCTCGTCTAGCATAATTACTGGGTTTGTTGTTTTAGCTTGTTTCATTGCTTGAATAAATCTTCCTGGCATCGAACCAACATAAGTACGTCTATGACCTCTTATTTCTGATTCATCTTTTACACCACCAAGACTCATTCTCACAAATTCTCTACCAGTTGCTTTAGCAATTGATTTTCCTAAACTTGTTTTACCAACCCCAGGAGGTCCTGAAAAACAAAGGATAGGTCCTTTTACGTGTCCACCTTTTAATGAGCGAACAGCAAGGTATTCTAAAATTCTTTCTTTAATTTTTTCAAGGTCAAAGTGGTCTTCATCTAGTACACCTTTTGCGAATGTAAGGTCAGTGATTTCTTCTGACTTTTCACTCCAAGGAATATCTAACATCCACTCGATATAAGTTCTAAGAATACTTGATTCTGAAGAATCTGGGTGCATTCTTTCTAAGCGAGTTAATTGCTTTTCAGCCTCTTTGAATGCTTCTTCTGGCATTCCTTTCGATTCTAGTTTTTGTCTTAATTCACCAAACTCGTCTGTTACATTATCGTCACCAAGTTCTGTTTTAATTGCTTTGATTTGCTCTCTTAAAAAATACTCTTTTTGATTTTTTGAGATCTCACCTTTAGCACTTGATTTAATCTGCTGTTGAACAGCTAATATTTCTAATTCTCTCTCTAAGAGATCATTAATCTTTTGTAGTCTTTCAGTTGGATCTATTGTTTCAAGAATAGTTTGAGCTTCCTGAACTTTTAAATTTAAGTTAGAGGCAACTAGATCTGCTAAGCGACCTGCGTCTTGAATATCTTCTAAAACCATTAATATATCTGGAGAAAGAACTTTTCCAACAGAGATAACCTTTTCTAGGTTTTCTCTAACACTTCTCATAAGTGCTTCATTAGTCTCTTTATTAGGAGCCTCATCTACTGTTTCAACTTTTGAAACTTTAACTTTGAAGAACTCGTCAGTTTGTACAAATGAATCGATGCGCGCTTTCGTTAAACCTTGAATTAAGATTTTAACACGTCCATCTGGAAGTTTCCTCATTCTCATTATCATTGCTACTGTACCAAGATCAAAGATCTCTGATGGCTTTGGATGTTCACACTGAATATCCTTTTGGCTTGATAATAAGATTAATCTATCAGTATTATTAAGAGATTCTTCAACCGCTTTAATCGATGATTCACGACCTACAAATAAAGGTAGTATCATGAATGGGTAGACTACTAAATCTCGAATGGGCAGGAGAGGGAGTGTCTCTTTAAACTCAATGTTATCACCCTCATAATTTGTAACCATAACGTGTTCCTCCAGCATTAATTTTTGAACGCATAAACAAATCCATTTGCTAATAATTTTTTCGGGTTAAATTGGCAGAATCTTTACAATTAAATTACATTTTCTAAATTTTTTTTTAGAAAAATTAAGGGTCTATTTAAGTCAGTTTTAATTTTATTAATTCATTGGTATGATCTTTTAACTAGTTAGAGCATTAACTAAACAAGAGGTGTTTTATGTCTGACAATATTAGTGTAGTAATACTGGCCGCAGGAAAAGGAACAAGGTTAAGTTTAGATGTTCCAAAGCCACTTGCACCATTACATAATAAAACTTTATTAGATTACGTTCTAAAAAGTTCTCACTCAATTGGCCGTATTCATTTGATAACGGGGCATCAGAAAGAATTAGTAGAAAATCATATAAGTAAAAATTGGAGTGATAGTAAGATTGAATTTGTTCATCAGAAAGAACAATTAGGTACTGGTCATGCTGTTAGAACTTATTTTGACGCCATAAAAGAAGCGGATTCATATAAATATACAATTATTGCATGTGCAGATACTCCTTTATTAACAGAAGAAATCTTTTCAAAGCTAATAGAAGAAGTATCTGGTAAAAAAGCTGTTTGTGCGACTTTTGAAGAGTCTAATCCCTTTGGCTATGGCCGTATAAAAAGAGCTGAAAAGGGTTTTACTATTGTTGAAGAAAAAGATGCAACAGATGAAGAAAGAGAAATTACAGAAGTTAACTCTGGACTATACATCTTTGAAACAAGCTATTTAAAAGAACATATATACGGTCTAGATGATAATAATAAATCAGGAGAATTTTATTTAACTGATACTTTTAAGAAAGACGCTAATGTAACACCATTAAAATTTGAAGATAAAAACTGTTTTCTAGGAGTAAATGATCTTTACCAATTAAGTGTTGTTGAAAGAAAGTTGAAAAATAGAAGAATTAAATTCTTACTTTCAAATGGGGTAAGAGTTATCGATCCTAGTCACACTTATGTTTATACTGAAAATATTGGCAAGGGCAGTGTTCTCTATCCAAATTCTTATATTGATGAAGAGTCAAAAATAGGTCAAAACGTAACTATAGAGATGGGATGCACTATCAAAAACTCAGTCATAGAAGATGGAGCTTATATAAAAGCCCATTCATATTTTACTGACGCTATAGTAAGAAAAGATGCTTCTGTAGGTCCTATGGCCCAATTGAGACCAGGTTCTGAAATTGGTATAGGTTCAAAAGTTGGTAACTTTGTAGAAGTTAAAAACTCGAAGCTAGGAGAAAAAGTTGGTTTAAGCCACTTAAGTTATGTTGGTGACGCAGAAATAGGTGATAAAACGAATATTGGATGTGGTTTTATTACTTGTAATTATGACGGTGCTAATAAGCATAAAACGATTATAGGTTCTGAGTCTTTTATAGGATCAGACTGCCAAATGATTGCTCCTGTGGAGATCGGTAGTAAATCATATGTCGGTTCAGGTTCAACAATTAATCAGAATGTTCCTGATGGAGCCTTTGCTATTGCCCGAGAGCGTCAAGTTACAAAAGAAAATATGGCCAAGAAATTCATTAAAACTAAGAAAAAGTAGCTTCGCCCTGCACTAAAAAAGCTTCAAACTGTGGAATCATTGCATATGAAATGATAAATTTAACCTTTAAAACAAGAGGTTAAAATATGTGTGGAATAGTCGGTTATATTGGTAAGAATGATTCAATCAAACCAGTAATAGAAGGTTTAAGTCGTTTAGAGTATCGTGGGTATGACTCTGCGGGTATAAGTTATAAAGAAAGTTCAGATATCATTACTCTAAAAAAAGAAGGTAAGTTAGATAACCTTAAGAGTGAAATCAAAAAACATAATATAAATTCTAAGATAGCCATTGGTCACACTCGTTGGGCAACTCATGGTGAGGTAAATGATGTAAATGCACACCCTCATCAAAATGAACTTTTTGCAATTGTTCATAACGGTATTATTGAGAATGCAGACCGAATCAAAAGCGAATTAAGTTCAAAATATTCATATAAGTCACAGACAGATACTGAAAACTTTCTCAACTTACTCACAAGTAAATATGAAAAACTTAATGATGTAAGGAGTGCAGTTTTAGAAACTTTCAAAGAAATTGAGGGAAATTCTGCTTTCGTAGTAATGTGTAAACTTACCAATAAGCTTTGGGCAATTAAACGTTCTGCTCCACTAGTATGTGGTATTGATGCGGCTACAAGAGACTTGTATATCTCTTCAGATCCATATGCATTAGTAGGATTTGCTAATAAAATTTACTTTCCTCAAAATGAAGTTCTTTGTGAATGTGACCCTAGTAAGGTAAATGATGAAATTCAATTCTTTGAATTAGATGGTTCAGCTTCACATAGATATGAATTGCAAAAGAAAGATTTAAATTTAAATGTTTCAGAAAAAGGAATCTATGAGCATTACATGCTTAAAGAGATTCATGAACAACCAACATTAATCAAGTCTCTTGTAGATTATTATACAACTGGAGAGGGACTCGAGTCTTTAAAGTCAATTGATAATAAATTTAAAAGAGTCCACATCGCTGCATGTGGTACAGCTTTACATGCAGGTTATCTAGTTAAAAACTTTCTTGAAAAAGAAAATAAAGTTCCTGTTCAAATAGATTTTGCTAGTGAGTTCCGTTATCGCAATCCATTACTTAGTTCTGATGAACTTGGTGTGTTTATCAGTCAGTCTGGAGAAACAGCAGATACTTTAGCTTGTCAGGAGCTTTGTTCTGAATCAAAGCTAAAAACTCTTTCAATTGTGAATGTCGAAGGTTCAACTCTTTTTAGAGATTGTAATTACAATCTATTAATTAAAGCTGGGGTTGAGATAGGTGTTGCTTCTACTAAAGCATTTACTCAGCAAGTTTTAGTAGGTCTTATTCTTTCAAAGTATTTAAAAAATGAATTAAATAATGATGACTTTAAAAATGAATTAAGTTCACTTTCTTCAAAAGTTAATGAAGTATTAGATCGTAAAGATGAAATTAAGCAAATTGCTAATGAGATTTATAATAAAAATGGATTTATTTTTACTGGTAGAGGTGATCATTATCCAATCGCTTTAGAAGGTGCATTAAAGCTAAAAGAAATTGCTTACGTGCATGCTGAGGGATATGCAGCAGGAGAATTAAAACACGGACCAATTTCATTAATTGATGAGAACATGGTTAATATTGCTCTAGTAACACCTGATCTATTCGATAAAACTTTCTCTAATGCCCAAGAAGTGAAGGCCAGAAAAGGGATAATGGTAATTGTCGGTACCGAAAATAACGAACAATTATCAAATATCGCAGATTATTATTTCGGCCTAGATTATTCGGGGCTTTCAAGCACTAAACCTGTACTGACCAATGTGGTTTTACAATTATTAAGCTATTATATAGCAAAGCTAAAAGGTACAGATATAGATAAGCCTAGAAACCTTGCAAAATCGGTAACTGTTGAATAATGAATTTAGAGAACTTAAATCCATCACAAAAAGAAGCAGTTGTTCAAACAGATGGCCCTGTTATGGTACTAGCAGGAGCCGGCTCAGGTAAAACGAGAACGCTAGTCTCTAGAATTCAATATTTATTAGATGAGAAGAGAGTTAGTCCATACCAAATCTTAGCAGTTACATTTTCTAATAAAGCTGCAAGAGAAATGCGTGAAAGAGTCGCAGCAAGTTCCAAGTACGATCTTGGGGCACTACAAATTACTACTTTTCATGCATTTTGTGCCAAGCTTTTAAGAATTGAAGCTCAATACATTGGATTAAGTAGAAATTTTACAATTTATGACTCAAGTGAACAGAAAACAATAATTAAAAATATCCTTGGAAAGCGTGGAATTTCCCAAAGAGAAATTCATCCATCTGAAGTACAATACTTTATTGAAGATGTTAAAAACTCTGGTCATTATGTTGGATGCCCAGATGACCCTCTATTAGATGAAGTTGATACAGAAGATCTTTTTTATGACTTTTATAAGGAATATGAAACAGAGTTACATAAATCAAACGCTGTTGATTTTGGTGGCCTAATCACAGGTGTACTCAATCTTTTTGATAATTTTCCAGAAGTTCTCGATCGATATCAAAAAAGATTTAAATATATCCTCGTTGACGAGTATCAAGATACAAATAGATCGCAATTTAAATTAATTAAACTTTTGTCAGAGCAGACTAAGAATATTTGCGTTGTTGGAGATGAAGACCAATCAATTTACTCTTGGCGTGGAGCAGATATAAGAAATATTCTCGACTTCGAAGAGATATTCAGCGATTCCAAGTTAATCAAATTAGAACAAAATTATAGATCTTCTAAAAATATTATTGAAGCAGCTTCACATGTGATCTCACAGAATACTCAAAGAAAAGGTAAGTCACTTTGGACTGATAATGACCAAGGAGACTCAATAGAAATAATTGAATGCTCTGATGATAAAGTTGAAGCGAAGTTTATCGCTGATACGGTTCAAGGACTACTTGAAGATGGTGTTAGTGGAGATGATATTGCTGTTTTTTATCGAACAAACGCTCAGTCCAGACAAATTGAAGATAACCTAAGAACACTTAGAATCCCATATCGTGTGGTTGCTGGAATTAAATTCTACGAGAGAAAAGAAATTAAAGACATGCTTTCGTACCTTCGAGTTGTTGTTAATGATAAGGATTCACTTGCTCTTAGTCGTGTCATTAACACTCCGACAAGAGGCTTGGGGGTAAAGACTTTAAGAAAAATTGAAGATGAAGCTGTAAAATTAAATTATTCATTATGGGAAGTGATTGAAAAAATAACAGATAATCCAGATGACTTCTCACATTTGAAACTCTCTGCAAAAGTTAAGAGCTCGCTTAGAGAGTTTGTACACTTAATTCAAGAGGCAAAAGTATTTGAAGCTGAAAGAAAAGATCCTAGTCATATTTATGAGTATGTTTTGCATAACTCAGGTTATTACGACTCATTAGTAAGTGAAAAGACATATGAATCTCAAGCAAGAATAGAAAACTTAGAAGAATTACTTTCTGCCATTAAGCAATTTGAAAATGATTATGAAGATCCAAGTATGGTTGGGTTTCTAGAAACAATTACCTTGGACACAGAAGTGAGTGAGGAAGAACTTGGAAAAGAAGTCTCTATGATGACAATTCATGGATCAAAAGGTTTAGAGTATCCATATGTTTTTGTCGCTGGTGTTGAAGAAAGCTTGTTCCCATCTTTTCAAAGTTTAGAGGCAGGTGAAGATGCAATTGAAGAAGAACGAAGACTTTTCTATGTAGCTATGACAAGAGCAATGAAGAAGTTATTTATTCTTTTTGCTCAGGGACGTATGCTTTGGGGAAGCGTTAAATTTAATGGACCAAGCCGATTTATTAGTGAAATTCCAGAGGATTATTACGAATGGAAGTTCTACGGTAAAAATACAAATTCAAATAAAAATCAAAGCTTTGATGAGTTTAATCAATCATCTAGCTTTAGTGATGATAAAACTTATTATGTTGACTCAAGTAAACCTGTTAAGAAAAAATCTAAATTTGCTGAGGGGTCTAAAATTAAACATAAATTATATGGTGAGGGTAAAGTTTTAAGTTCCGACGGAATCGGTGCTGATGAAAAAGTAACAATTCTTTTCAAAAATGGTGCTAAAAAGAAGTTCATGGTTAAGTTTGCACCTCTTGAGAGGGTAAATTGAAGAGCAAGTTTTTAAAAGTCATACTCGTTTTTGTCGTATCTCTTATTTTGGTATTTGCTGGTACTCTAGTCTATATAAGCTCTCAAATTGACCCTGAAAAAATTAAGAAAATTGCTATAAAAACAATAGAGTCAAACCTAGATAATACTCAGGCAACAATCGAAAGTATTGATTACTCACTTGGACAGAAAATTAAGTTCAATGTTACAAATCTTGAACTAACACAATCAAACAGTTCAATAGTCAAAGTTGAGAAGATTAAAGTTTTTCTACCTATAGTTAGTATTTTGACAAACGGTGGAGTTGTAGATGTTAATCTGTCTAATTCTATAATTAATATAATTAATGATGAACAAGGCCTTAACCTCCAAAAAATGATTAAAGCAGACTCTTCAAATACTAGCTCTAAGTCAGTAAAATTTGAGATCCCTAAGTTTTTAGAAAAGAGTAAAATAAATCTGAAGGTTAATGATACACAAGTTAATTACACAGAACTTGGAGATACAAGTAGTTTTGACATTAAAAAAGTTTCTTTAAAAAATATCAATTTAAAGAAGACCACCGCCTTTGAGGTCTCAACTAAAGTAAACTTGAATCGTGAAAATTTGCAACTAAGAACTAATATTACACTTGTGGGAGAGTTACCAATCAATGATCTCCTTAATAATAACACTGCTAAGCTGGATGTTATGATACAAGTTGAGGATACAGCTTATAATGAATTTAAGATTGGAAAGTCAAAGCATCGAGGCTCTGTCATATATAAGAAACCCGATTTCATTGAATTAAATTTTAGAAATGAGATTGATAATGTTGGAAGTGGAGAATTAAACGCAATTTATTCCTCAGAAAAACTGAACGTTAAAAAGGTTGATTTCCTAGTTAATGCACAAAATGTCATTAGTGTTTTGAATTTAAAGGACAACTTAGTGCAAAATGATATTGCTCTAGACGGTCTTGATGTTTCAATCAAAGGTAGTGCACAGATTGATATTCAAAAAATGTACATAGCACCACTTATAGTTATTAAAAGCGCAAAGAAGTTTAATTTAAAGGTTCAAAATAATGAACTAATACCTGATTTTAAAATAAATCTGGTAAAAGACTCATTAGAAGTTAGTGCTAATACAAGCTTCTTAGATACAGGTGTTGCCACAATAGAGCTTCAAACCAAGGTAAATTATCAAAAGCCACAAGATTTGAGCCCAATTAGTATTAATGTAGATGTTAAAAACCTTAGTCATAAGCTTGAGCGAATATCACTGGTTACAAGTACAGATAAAGAAGTAATAGAAGAAACCACACCTGTTGAACCACTAGACCTATCATTTGCACAGAAAATCCCAGAGTTAGATATTAGCTTTCTTCTCTCTGACTCAAAAATAAATGACTTACCAGTTAACGTTGAAACTAAATTGGATTACAAAAAAAATACTTTTTCATTTAAAAATTTTCTTATCAACTTTCCTGAAGCTGGAAAAATTAATTCGAATAATTTAAAGGTGAAACTCGACGAAAACACAATTAGAACTTCTGGCCAGATTATCACAGATTTAAATCTAGTTTATTTCGAATCATTTTTACCGATTGAAATTAAGCGAGTGAAGGGAATCATGCAGTCTAATATAAAAGTAAATGCTGATTATAGTACCGCCCTTAATTATAAAGCTGAAGGTACACTAAATATTAAAAATGGCACCATCGAAGATTTTAATCTTAAAAACTTTTTGGGACCAATACTAAAACAATATTCATTTCTTAAATCACAAGCAAAAAAAGATAATGAAGTTACTACCAGCTTTGATTCAATCTCAAGTTCTCTTCAAATGGATAATAAGCAAATAAATATCAAGAAACTTAATGTTCAAGGAACTAATAAAGAATTCTCAATCGATGGTGAAGGGATAATTAAGCTTCAAGCACAACAAAAGTCAAAAATGACTATGTCTGTAAGAGTTGCCCAATATGAGAAAGACCTCCAAAGAGAAACCGGGCGTAGAACGATTCCAGTCTTATTAGAAGGTATAAATTTCGCTTTACTCCCTGATATAAACTATACAACGGGTAAGCTCTTTACTAGAGCGAAGAAAACAAAAACCAAACAAATTAAAAAAGATATTAATAAGAAAATTAAAGCTGAAGAGAAGAAACTTAAAAAAGATTTAGAAGATAAAGCAAAAAAATTACTGAAGGGTATAAAACTATGAGTATTATTCCTCCAATACAATTTAAAGATGATGAACTTATTCTCTTAGACCAAAGAAAGTTACCAAATGAGGAAGTTCTGGTTAAGTGTAAGACTTTACAAGAAGGATATACTGCTATCAAGGATATGGTTGTAAGAGGTGCACCTTGTATCGGTTTTACTGGTATTTTTACACTAGCTCTTTGGATTAAAAATAATAGTGAATTTAATTTTACAGAATTCTCTAGTGCCGCAAGTTTTCTTATTGAAGCCAGGCCTACAGCTGTAAATCTAAAGTATGAAGTAGACACCGTACTTTCACTACTCATGGGCGTTAAAGAAAAAGATAAGGCCTATGACTTAGTGGTTAACTATGGTCATGAGCAGATCATTAAGTCTGAAAAAAATAATAGAATGATGTCTGAGAATGTATTTAAACATTTAAGAGAACTAAAACCACAAGATAAATACAATATACTTACTCACTGTAATACAGGATTTCTTGCCTGTGGAAGTATTGGAACGGCTTTAGGTGTTATACAAGTTATGCATGAAAGTAACGCCATTAATATGGTGTATGCTGATGAAACTAGACCATACTTGCAGGGCTCTAGGTTAACAGCATATGAACTTGGAAAGTTAGGTATTAAGCATAAGGTCGTCGTTGAGGGATGTGCTAGTTATTTAATGAAAAATAAACTGATTGATGCCATTGTGGTTGGAGCTGATCGAATTGCCAGAAATGGTGATACTGCTAATAAGATTGGCACAAGTAATCTTTCAATTATCGCTAAACATTATGGAATTCCTTTTTATGTGGTTGCGCCGACTAATAGTTTTGATGTGAAAACAAATGATGGAAGTACTATTGAGATTGAGCTAAGAGAAGAAGAAGAAATTTTAAATTATAAAGAATACCGAATCGCTCCTAAGACTTCACAAGCATTAAACCCAAGCTTTGATATTACTGATGGAAGCTTGATTACTGGAATATCTAATGAAAATGGAATTTTTCATGCCCCATATGATTTTAAGGAAAATATATGATTAATGCCTCTATTGATATTGGTTCCAATAGTATCCTCCTATTAATTGCAAAGCTTAATGAGGGGAAGATAGTAGAGGTTTTGGAAAATGAGTCTCAAGTAACGGGTCTTGGTCGCAACCTAGACGAGACAGGTGAATTTATACCTGAGGCAATGAAAGATTCTCTAAATGCTCTCGCAGACTACGCTAATATTCTAAAGCAATATGATGTGAACAATATTGTTGTAACGGCCACAGAGGCAAGTCGTGTCGCTGCCAATGCAAGTTCATTTTTTAAAGAAGTATATGAGAAAACGGGACTTGAAATAAAAATTATTACAGGTGAAGCCGAGGCATATTATTCAACTAAAGGTATTCTTTTAGGAAGTAAACTCAAAGACATGGTTATTATGGATATTGGAGGAGCTTCAACAGAACTCATTAAACTTACTAACTCTAATCTCGACTTTAGTTTTAGTATGCCGGTTGGGGCAGTAAGATTAACAAATTGGTTTGAAAAAAATATTGTTAATGAAAAGATGCATGAGGCCTTCAACTTATTTAAAGATCAATTAAGTAATTTAAAACCAACAAAACAATTGTACTGTGTCGCAGGTACTATGACATCAGTCGCAAATATGGACCTTGAAAATAAAGAATTTATTGAAAACCAAGTGCATGGTCATCAAATTAGTTACTCCAGAATATGTGATTTAAGTGAGAAGTACGATAAATATTCACCGGAGCAATTCCTTGATGAGTTTCCATTTTTGGGCAAGAGAAGCAAAACGATTAGAGCTGGTTTATACTTGGCTAAGTCAATCTGTGAGATGCTATCAGTTGAAAACTTAGAAGTTTCAACTTATGGACTAAGATATGGTACATTAATTGAGGGTGAGGTAAAAAATGAATTTATCTTTAAATAGCGATGTAAAGTTTGAAAGCTTTAAGAAAGGCGACTTACTTTTTAAAGAAGGTAAGAAGATAGAAGATTGCTTTATCATTTCTAAGGGAAAAGTAGGACTTGTTAAAGTTTTTGATAAAAGAGAGCAGTTATTTTACGTGGCCAAGGAAAAAGAGTTATTTGGTGAAGACTGTGTTGTGTCTGAACAAAAAGCCTATTATTACTCGGCAATAGCCCTCACTGATTGTGAGTTAATACGTCTTTCAGCCTCAGAGATGAATGCTGTCATTGATGCTCACAGCGATTGGATTGGTAATATTCTTAATAATATTTCGGGAAAAATTAATAACTCAATAGAAATGATTTCTGAGCATAGGATTTCAGATAATGAACTCTACGCAGGATTAAGTATTTCTGACGATGATTTAATTATGATTAAAAAATCCTTACAGACCGGTTAAGCCTGTAAGCGAATAATATTCTTTCGACTTAGTTCAATTGCATTCGATAAGATCTTATTTTGAGCTTTTAAGCACTCTTGGCGCTTAGAGCTTAGGTCTCTAGACATGATATTAAATGCTTGCTCAGCACGATCTCTTGGCATAATTGTTAACATTCTTCTTTGGAAGCTCTTTGGAGTAAGGTAGAGAGCTAATCCAATTATAGCGGGAGTAGTTACTTGAGTAATTCTTTCTAAAGTTTCATCGTCTGCGTTCAGAAGATCACGAAATGAATAACTTCTTTCTGAAAGTTCACGGGCCATAGGAGCATTTCTAAGAGCAATATTATTTAAAAGCTTATTTCTCTCGTCTCCCTCTAATTGTTGAAGAAGCTCAATAGCTTGTTTTTTTCCATCAATGTAATAACCGTTTTTTTGATCCATCATCCTTCCTTCTTAATTAAACTTCGTATTTTATTTTCTCACGCTCAAAGTTTTCTCTAGCAGTCTCAAGATACTCTTGGTGATCTCTTTCAATTTTTTCTTTCTCTTTGTCTTGTGAGAGCTTTAACTCTGCTATTTGTGAGTCATGAGAATTCTTTGTCTCGACCAAAAGCTTTTCATATCGTTTTTCTTCTTCAGCTAACATCTTTTGGTTTTTTCTTCTTATTTTTTGAAGTTTAGACTCAAGTTCGTTTTGAGTTTGAGCTACTTCTTTGTCATATTCATTTTTGATTCGAACAACAGCTGTATCATTTTTATCTTTGAGTTTATCGAGTTCTTCTCTTAGGTTTCTATTTGCCTTACGGATCTCAAAAGTTTGTCTATTTTGAATAGCCTCTTGTTGTTGTCTGAATTGTTGTTGCTTTATTCCATCCATAATTTTGTCCTAATTGATGCCTTTTCCAGCATTCTCTATTATAATAACTTTACTGTGAAACCTGCTTCAAGGAGGCAAAAATGACTGCATCGAGCCTAAATAGTGGTAAAAAGGTGTTTTTAGTGAATGGAAAGCGTACTCCATTTGGTAAATTCGGTGGATCTTTAAAGAAGATAACACCTGTAGACCTTGCACTAAGTTGTTCAAAAAACTTACTAGATAACTTGGGTTTAAAACCTGAACAGATTGATCATGTTATTTTTGCAAATGTAGCACCTTCAACAACAGATACTATGTATGCTGGAAGGCACTTAGCTTTAAAACTTGGAATGCCAATTCATACTCCTGGTTATGTTGTAAACCGACTTTGTGGATCTGGAATTCAAGTTATTCTTGATGCTGTTAGACAGATAAAACTTGGTGAATCAAACTGTGTCCTCGCTGCAGGAGCGGAAAATATGTCATTGATGCCACACTTAGTTTACGGTTCTCGTTTTGGAACTAGATATGGCAGTTTGGAAACAGTTGATATGCTGATGGATACTTTAACTGATAAGTTTACAGGAATTCCCATGGCAATGACTGCAGAGCAGTTAGCTGAAAATAATAATATTTCTAGAGAGTCTGTGGATGAGTATTCATACCAGTCACATAAAAAAGCAATAGCCGCAATGGAAGCTGGTCACTTTAAAGATGAAATAGTTCCAATAAGTGAAGGCCGAGTTAATTGTGATAAAGATGAACATATTAGATACGATGTTGATTTAGAGGGATTAAAAGGACTCAAACCATCTTTTAAAAAAGATGGTGTTGTAACACCTGCCACTGCATCAGGAATTGTTGATGGTGCTGCAAGTGTAATTGTCGCTTCTGAAGAGTTTGTAAAAGCAAATAATTTACAACCTTTATGTGAAATCTTAGATGGTGATGTAGTAGGAGTTGATCCAAAAATAATGGGAATAGGTCCCGTTCCTGCGATTCAAAATCTTTTAAAGAAAAACAACCTAAATATTAAAGACATTGATCTTATCGAAATTAATGAAGCCTTTGCTGCTCAAGTGATGGCCTGTGCACTAGATTTAGAAATTGATCAATCTAAATTAAATGTTTGGGGGGGAGCTGTGGCCATAGGACACCCATTAGGTGCAACTGGTACGCGAATAAGTTTAACCTTAGCAAGACAATTAAATGTATTAAATAAAGATCTAGGGATAGCTTCTGCCTGTATCGGTGGTGGGCAAGGAATCTCATTATTATTAAAAAGAGTGTAGATGGAAAATAGAATCTCTGACCAAGATAGGGAACATTTCAAAGACTGGATTGAATTAGACTTTGAGACCATGAGTTGGGAAGGTCGTTACTTAGATGATTTTAATAAGTTCTGGGAATTGCTTTTTAAAGTCGAAACAGAATATGCTTCTCAGTTTGAAAAGTTAAGCTTACTAACTAAGCGCTTAAGCTCTGGCCCATTAATTTCTTGGTTTAAATGGATTAAAGATCAATACATTTGTTATCTTTTTATTTTCAAAGGTCTTAATTTAGAAGAATTAAAAAACTTATCATCTTTAAAATACTCAGAAGTTTCTCTTATATTAAGAGACTTCTTCTTAGAAAGACATCCTCACTTGGAAGATGAAATTAATGACTGCTTTCAGGTAAATAGTATTACATCTCCAAACACGAGAATTGCTTATAATGATGTAAAAGAAAGATTGGTTCTTGAAGATGCCGAAAGAGGTGTTCTTGGTGAAGAAGTTTTATCAAACTTAGAGATTACTCTATATCCAGACTGGAGAGATACTTTTAATTATCTGTGTTCAGAAGAACAAGTTTCTCAAATTAGTGTTGAAGACTTTACTAAAAAGGCTACTTTTAAAAAACAGATTAAATTTTTAAGGGAGCTTACAGTATTATTTATTATCGGTGGAATTATAATTGCGGGTATTAAATTTGGTAATAAATATTATGAACAGTATCTAGAAAAGAAAATTTCACTCTATGTACCTAGTTTTTTTGAGCTTCAAAAGAATTTAACATTTAAACCTAATAACCCTTTAAATAAAGAGAATGTAGAGCTCAGTTTTAAAGAACTAGAGAAGCTAGAGAAACTTGAATCAAAACAAGTCTTTGAAGATGCAAAAGTTCAACAGCGTTTTGATGTGGAGTCTGATGTTGTTTTGACTTCCGTTGAAGCACTCCCTAAAGATTTTGAGGTCGCCAACCTTGAACAGTCTAACTATGAAGAAACCAAGAAGGGGGGATATAGAAACTCTCGTTTTGGAAGGCTTAAGGCCTATCGAATTATGATGACTTCAATAGATCCTAAAAAAACAAAAGAGGAAATCATTGAGGTTCTAAAATTCTTTGAAGTTCAAAAGGCAGATAATGTTGAGCCTGGTACCAAAATTCCTGGAGGTATTTATTTCAACCTCTATGTTGCAAGAAAACAATTATCTGAATTTCTTTCTCGAGTTACAACTTTAGAAGAGGCAACTATCTTGGAGAGTAAAACTAATCGCTACCCTCCTAGGGGAACAAATAAAGTATTTATTTGGATAAAGTCGATATAACTTATTCCAATGTTACAAGTATCATCTTATCACCAACCTTAAGTTTTTTGGCGACATCCATACCTTCAGTAACTTCACCAAAAATAGTGTACTTTCCATCAAGGTGAGGTTGAGGTCCATAAGAAATATAAAATTGTGAATCAGCACTATCCGGATCACTTGATCTGGCCATAGCGATAGTCCCTTCTTTATGTTTAATTTTTTTAGAGAATTCAGCTTTTAACTTTACACCACTTCCACCGGAACCATTCCCTTTAGGGTCTCCACCTTGAGCAACAAAACCAGGAATTACTCTGTGAAAAGTTAAGCCATTATAAAAGCCATCTTTAATTAATTCTTTTATTCTTGCTACAGTATTTGGTGCATACTCTGGTAGGAATTTAAAAATAATATCTCCGTGAACAGTTTTAATGCGAACATTATTCCCATCTGTATTCACTTGGGCTGAACTTGTTTCAGAACTAGTAGGTTCCTTATTAGTGTCAGTTGAATCTTTAAAACAGCCGCTTAGTGCCATTAAAAATAAGAATACGCCCAAAATAGAATAATTTTTCATAACTCGTTTCTCCCCAAAAGTTAGTGCTTAAAATATTTAATGAAAAAAAATGTTTTTTGTCGAAAAAATAATATTGACACAAAGGAGGTTTAAAAATATATTGTGCCTTCGCAATCTTTAAGATTTTTAGTTGAATGTGGGGGTGTAGCTCAGTTGGGAGAGCATTTGATTTGCATTCAAAGGGTCGCAGGTTCGACTCCTGTCATCTCCACCACTAAAAAAAACTTAAAAAAAGTATTGCTTTAAAATTTCGTCTCATGTATAACCTCGGGACGCTAAATTTTGCTCTTTGACAATTGAATAATGAATAAGATTTTTACTCTTCGG